>Ga0105044_10000236_pt1 | contig 64951 bp, 45 predicted proteins | sample MAT01_FD_78092 | JGI IMG/M metagenome (GOLD analysis project Ga0105044, IMG submission 78092) | Freshwater microbial communities from Lake Fryxell liftoff mats and glacier meltwater in Antarctica - MAT-01 | ecosystem: Environmental > Aquatic > Freshwater > Ice > Liftoff microbial mat | place...
AGAGCGCCTCGGCACGGTCGCCTCGGTGCCGGACGTGCGCTGGGGCATCATCGTCGAGCAGACCCAGGCAGAGGTCTATGCCGGCGTCGGCCGCATCACGACGACCGCGCTCATCGTCGGCGGCTCGTTCGCGGCGCTGGCGTTGATCGTCGGGATCTTTGCCGCGCGCCGCCTGAGCGCACCGATTTCCGCTGTCTCGAGCGCCGCCAAGAACGTCGCGGCCGGCGACTTCACGGTTCAGGTGCCGGTCGCGGGTCGCGATGAAGTCGGCCAGCTCGGCGCCTCATTCAACGCGATGACACGGCAACTGACGGCGACCATCGCGCAACTGCAGCAGACGACCGCCGCCAAGGAGCGCATGCAGACCGAGCTCGACATCGGTCGCAGCATCCAGATGAGCATGGTGCCGCTCACGTTCCCGGCCTTCCCCGACCGGACGGACTTCGACGTGCACGCAGCACTCAAGCCCGCGTTCGAGGTCGGCGGCGACTTCTACGACTTCTTCCTGACGGGCGACGACACCCTCTGCGTGTGCATTGCGGACGTGTCGGGCAAGGGTGTGCCGGCCGCCCTGTTCATGGCGGTCACGCGCACGCTCGTGAAGACGCACGCGAAGCTCGGCGCGAGCTCGGACGAGATCCTCGAGAAGGTCAATGACGACCTCGCCAAGGACAACGACGCGTGCATGTTCGTGACGCTGTTCCTGGCGCTGCTGGATTTGAAGACTGGCGTGCTACGGTTCACCAACGCGGGCCATAACCCCTCGTATGTGAAGCGCAAAGCGACCGGCGCCATCGAACGCCTCGACAAGCTTCACGGCCCCGTCATCGCCGCCATGGAGGAGATCCCGTACGGCTCGGGAGAGACGACGCTCGCCAAGGGCGACACGCTGTTCCTCTATACCGACGGCGTGAACGAGGCGATGAACGCCAAGCAGGAGCTGTTCACCGAGGAGCGCCTCGCGGGCCTCCTGCAGAACAACACCTGGACGACCTCCGACGGCGCGGTGAAGGTCGTGCTCGACGACGTGTGGAAATTCCAGGGCGCCGCCGACCAGTCCGACGACGTGACCGTCGTGGCACTGCGCTACCTCGGCTGAGCTCGGCTGAGCCCCCGGCTTGTGCGTGGGTCAATTGCGAGGTAAACGACCCACGTGGTTACTCGCCTCATCGAAAGCCGGATTCGTCGCTCGAAGAAGAGCCTGATGCTGCTCGGGGCGCGGCAAGTCGGCAAGTCGACGCTGATGCGTTCGCTCGGCCCCGACGTGGTCATCAACCTGGCCGATGAAGCGCTCTACCTCGGCTATGCGAAGGATCCAGAGCGCCTGAAGCGTGAGCTCGCCGCATTGCGCAAGACCTCGCTGGTGCTGATCGACGAGGTCCAACGGGTGCCCGCACTGCTCAACACGGTGCAGGCGGTGCTCGACGAGGGCGCGACGCATCGGTTCCTGCTGACGGGCTCGAGCGCGCGCAAGCTCAAGCGGGGTGGTGCCAACCTGCTGCCTGGCCGCATCGTGCTCGAGCACCTCGACCCGCTCACGATCTGGGAGCTCGGCGACGCCTTCGATCTCGAGCGTGCGTTGTGCGTTGGCATGCTGCCCGGCGTCTACCTGGACGCCGACGAAGGCGACGCGGTCCTCGAGACCTATGCATCGGTGTACCTGCGTGAGGAGATCCAGGCCGAGGCGGTGCTGCGCGACATCGGCAGCTATGCACGCTTCCTCGACACCGCGGCAGCGACGAACGGCGACTGGGTGAACTACGCCAAGCTCGCGAGCGACAGCGAGATCGCCAAGGAGACATTGCGCCGCTACTACCAGGTCCTCGAAGACACGCTGATCGCGTTCCGGCTGCCGTCGTTCTCCCCGGCGGCGAGCACGCGCCGCGTCACGCAACGCGAGCGCATCTTGTTGTTCGACATCGGCGTGCGCAACGCGCTCGTCGGCCAACACCGCCATGCGCCGTCACCAACCCAACGCGGCCACCTCTTCGAGCAATGGCTCATCCTGCAGTGCCTGGCCTATGCCCGCGCCCTCCGCCTGCCATGGAAGCTCTCGAGCTACCGGACCGACGGCGGCGCCGAAGTGGACCTCGTCATCGACACCGGCCGCGAGCTCATCGGCATCGAGTGCAAAGCCGGCCGCCAGGTGACACGCTCGCAACTCTCGGGGCTGCGCTCGCTCGCCGAGGTTGCGCACCGGCCACTGCACAAGTGGATCGCCTACACCGGCGACAAAGAACAGCGCTTCGACGGCGACTTCGAGGCGATCCCCTACCGGCAGCTCCTGCTCGAACGGCTGCCCGAGCTCGCAGCGCGCACGAATTGAGCTGGCGAGCAGCGAAGCGTGGCGAGCCGGCAGGTGCAATTGACGTTGCCTTGGCTTGATCGTCTAACGCGAGCATGGACAAGGACACGACAGCGAAGTTCGTGACGGCGCTATGGGACGACTCGATCGTGCCGGCGCTCGTCGACTACATCCGCATCCCGAACCAGAGCCCGGCTTTCGATCCGCAATGGAACGAGCATGGGCACATGGCGCGGGCGGTCGAGCTCGCTCGAAGCTGGGTCGAGGGCCGCAATCTCGGCGGCAAGCTCGAGGTGCTGCAGCTCGAGGGGCGCACGCCGCTCCTGATGCTCGAGCTCGCCGGCGAGCGCGAAGGCACGATCCTGATGTACGGCCACTTGGACAAGCAGCCGCCGTTCACCGGCTGGCACGAGGGCCTCGGGCCGTGGCAGCCGGTCTATCGCGACGGCAAGCTGTACGGCCGCGGTGGGGCCGACGATGGCTACGCGGTGTTCGCGTCGGTGGCGGCGATCGAGGCGCTGCGCCTCCAGAAGGTGCCGCTGCCGCGCATCGTCATCGCCATCGAGTGCAGCGAAGAAAGCGGCTCGCCCGACCTGCCGGCGTACATCGACCACTACCAGGATCGGATCGGCACGCCGACGCTGGTCGTGTGCCTCGACAGCGGCGCCGGCGACTACGAGCGCATGTGGCTCACGACGTCGTTGCGCGGGCTCCTCTCGGGCGAGCTGCGCGTCGACGTGCTCGACCACGGCGTCCACTCCGGCGACGCGAGCGGCATCGTGCCGTCCAGCTTCCGCGTGCTGCGGCTCCTGCTCGAGCGGCTCGAGGACGCGACGACGGGACGCATCAAGGTCCCAGGCCTGCACGTCGAGATACCGGCCGAACGCCTCGCGCAGGCGCAGCACGCGGCCAAGGTCCTGGGCGATACGGTGTGGACGAAGTACGGCCTCATGCCGGGCATGAACGCAATGGCTTCCACCGCGCTCTCGTCCGCCTCGGCCGCGGACAATACCGAGCTGATCCTGAACCGCACCTGGCGCCCCACCCTGTCGGTGACCGGCGCCAGTGGGTTGCCGGTGCTGGCCCAGGCGGGCAGCGTGCTGCGGCCTCAGACCACGTTGAAGCTGTCAGTGCGGATCCCGCCTCACGTCGATCCGGCGGCCGCGACCACGGCGCTCGCGAAGCTCCTGACCAACGACCCGCCCTACGGCGCGACGGTCACATTCACGGCCGACGATGGCGCCAGCGGCTGGGAGGCCCCGCCGACGGCACCCTGGCTCGAGGCGGCGGTCGGTGCCGCGTCGCTCGCGTACTTCGATAAGGCGTATGCGGCCATCGGCGAAGGCGGCACCATTCCGTTCATGAAGATGCTGAGCGACAAGTTTCCAGAGGCTCAATTCGTCGTCACGGGCGTGCTCGGACCCGAGTCGAACGCCCACGGTCCCAACGAGTTCCTGCACGTGCCGTTCGCCAAGAAGCTCACCTGCTGCATCGCGGAGATCATCGCCCGCATGCCGTGAGTCGGGCCGCGCGCGGCACCGCAAACAGGGACCTTCAGAAGCTGCCGCGGATCCCGAGCGACGGCAAGAGGGGCAGGCCCGTGATGTCGTCGCGGCTACGAAAGTCGTCGGTGTATTGGACTGACTCGATGTTGGCGCGGTTGGTCGTGTTGTTGAGCTCGAGATAGAGATTGAGACGCCAGTCGTCGAAGAGGAAGGTCTTGTCGATGCGCAGGTCGAGCTGGAAGAACGCGCCCGCCCGTTGCGACAATGGCGCGGCGGCGGCACGCGGCACCCACACGTCGGCGCCAGCGTCGAAATAGGCAGGCTCGAGTGGCGTGAAGGGATTGCCGGTCGAGTAACGAAGGCGCGTGCCAAAGCGCCAGCCCGCGCCAAGCTGCACGCCGGCGACGAGCGCCACGACGTGGGTCTGGTCGAACGAGAAGAAGCGCTCCGGTTCTCCGGGTCGGTCGACGCGGCGCGAACGCGAGAGCGTGTAGGCGACCCATGCGTCGAGAATCGGATGTTGCAAGCGGACCAGCGCTTCACCGCCATAGACGGTGCCAGTGCCAGTGTTCTCGTAAGGCACACCGCCAAAGCTTGCGGCCGGCACGATGAGCTGGTCGAGCTCCTTCCAGAAGCCCTGCAGGTCGATACTGAAGACCTCACCCAGACGCTGCGATACCCCGAGGTTCAGATAGGCCGAACGCTCTGGCAATAGATCGAGATTGCCGATGCTGCGGGCAGACTCGTCGGGGCTCGGGGCCTGGTGGTTCAAACCCGCGGTGAGGGTGAACACCGTCGCATCGATCGGCTTCCAGCCTGCTGCCAGGCGGAGATCCGGAGCGACTGCCGAGAAATTGCCAAGCCAGCTGGCGATGCGGAAGCCGCCGGTCAACTGCAGCTCCGGGGCGACCGCGAAGCTCGCCTCGCCCCAACCATCTATGCGCCCACCCAAGCCCTCTTCGGTCGCCTCGATGCGCTCGAGTACTTCGCCCGGGAGCTGTACCTGCCCCTCCTTGGTTGGCCGCGGTAGGGCGATCCCAACCTTGAAACGCGAGACTTCAGCCCAGATCCCACCGCGTAGGCGGACGACGTCGGAGGGGCGCGCGTCGAGGTCGGCACGCAGCGTGAGGGGGTCGGCCTTGAGCGTGAAGCTATTGCCGCCATTGCTGATGTCGACCTGTTGATAGCTCGTCGCGAGGCCGAGCGTGAGTGCGACCGCTGGCGACAGGTCGATGTTCGCGTTTGCCTGGAACTGGATGAACGAGAGCCCCAATGCGAACCCGCTGCCCTCGGGATTGTCAGCGTCGGGCCGGCTGCCGAGCACGACGACCTTGTCGCTCGACCCGAACGCGAGGAGCTTCAAGCGCGTGCGGCCGCCGGGGTGGTAGTCGGCGCGCGCCTGGTAGTCGTAGTAGCGCGGCGCTGTCCCGAAGTTGGCATTATCGCCGGCGATGCTCGAAAGAATCGCATCGACCCAGCTGCGGCGAAGCGCGGCGCCAAGCGTCCAGTTCTTCGAGACCGGCACCGTGACCAAGCCCGCCACATGATAGATGTTGACGTCGCCGTGGCCGTGGATGCCGTCCTGGGCGAGGTCCTTCAACGTGACGTTCACCGTGCCACCAAGGGCGTTGCCATACTCGGTCGAGTAGCCGCCCGCCCGGAAGTCGATGTCGTCGATCCACTCGTCCTGCAGCACCGAGAATATGTTTCCGAAGTGATAGAGCTGCTGAAGCGGCATGCCCTCGATATAGAACTGTGTGTCCTCGGGCGCCGAGCCGCGCACCACGAGTTCGCCCGCTCCCGGTCCCGCGGCCGTCGGACGGGCGACGCCGGGCAGCACCTCGAGCACCTTGAGCGGGTCGCCGGCCGAGCCTGGGATCTCTCGCGCACGCTCGACCGGGATGCGCACCCGCGTCGCGTCAGAGGTGCTGGTGCCGCGGTCGCTCACGCGCGTGCGATAGCCCTTCAGTGCGTCGCCGGAGACGCGCAAGGTGATGTCGCCTGGTACGCTGACACGCGCACGCGCGGCGTCCTCGTCGAAGAAAGGAACTTCGACCAGATAGCGTCCCTTCGGTACGTCACGGAACGCGAAGCGACCCTCTTCGTCGGTCAGCACCTCGCGCGCGTCGGGCGTGCCCCCGCCGATCGTGACCGCGACGCCGGCGACTGGCCTTCGCGTGCCGCGCTCGAGCACCAGGCCCTCGATCCCGCGTGCGACCGTCGGCACCGGCTCGAGCTCACGCCGGCCGCCGTCGAGGCGCAGCTCGTCGATCGTCGTCACCGCGCCGAGCGTCACCGGCACCACGATCCGCACCGCGATCGGCTCACCGGCACGGGTCGCCGGGCGCAGCGACGCACGCGTCAACGCCTCGATAGCGATCCGCGCGAGCACGGGCGATGTCGTATCGCCGGGCGCGAGCACCACGTCGCTGGTCTTGCCATCGACCCCGACCGTGACCTGCACGAGCACCGTTCGCGCGACGTCGCGGCGAATCGGCAGCACGCGCGGGAGCTCGAGCGGGGCGAGCAGTGCCGGGGGAACCACCTCCGGCGCGGGCGGCGCATCCTTGGGACCAGGCGCGGCGCCGAGCATGAGCAACGCAATCGCAAAGGCCGACGCGCTCACGGGCCCATCCCAGAAACGATCTCGAGCGTGGCCTCGGTCCAGCTCGTGCCACCTGCCTTCTCGCGCACCACCGCGATGAGCCGCAGTGGCCCTGCCTCCGTGGGCGCGATGAGGGTCGCAGCGTCATTGCCGAGCGTGCGCCCGGGATCGAGCGTGCCGCTGGTCGTATACCAACTGATGACCCATTGGTCCGTCGCCGTTGCCACCGGGAAGGTGACGACCAGGTCGGTCGTCGCGCCAGCCGCGAGGCTCGCCGGAAGCGGCCCTGCCAAGGTGGCGATCGCGACAACGACCGGGTTGTCCGCGGCGGTGCCGGCTTCCACCCGCTTGACGGCGGGCAACGCAGCGCCGTCGCTGGGCACAGCCTGAAGCCACGCGCTCGTCAGCGACTCGGGCCAGGTGATCGACAGCGGGTTGCCGCGCCCGAGCACGATGGCACCGGTCGGGCACGAGAGCGGTTCAGTCGGCGCCCAGGCGGCCTCGCACAAAGACCAATCGATAGGCGCTGGCGCGTCGAAGACGAGTGCGGTCAGGACCGCCTCGCTGCCGGGCACAAGCGTCGCGGGCTCGGACTTCAGGCCGAGTACACGCGGCGTGTCGAGGATCTCCGCGGCCGTCATGTCACATGCGGCGACACAGAAGGGCAGGACCGCCCAGAGGGAGATGTTGCGAGCGACAAACACCCTCGGGAGGTTGGCACATCGCAACGCACGGTCAACCGAATTGAACGGTTGCAGGACCGCGCCCCAGTTCCCAACGGCCTGTACCGCGCGCGGTGGCCACGACCGGGGTCTCGCCCTATTGAGCCACGCGCAAGATCACCTTGCCGCGCGCATGTCCACCGGCGATGTGCCGCACCGCGTCGGCCGCCTCGTGCAGCGCGAACGTGCGATCGATCACCGGTCGCAGCGCTCCTGCCTCGATGATCGACGTCAACGCGACGAGGTCTTCGAAGCGCTCGCTCGCGATGAAGCCCTTCAATTTCTGCCCTATGAATGGCGACAACAAGAGCGCGCGCAACAGCCGATCGATCCCGCCGAGCCACCGGCCACCGCCCCCATAGCTGCCGCCGTCACTGCCTACGAGGACGAGCGTGCCCCGCGGCGTCAGCGCACGACGCAGCTTCAGGAGGCTATGATTGCCGACGCAATCGAGGATCAGGTCGTATCGCGCGGCGAGCGTCGTGAAGTCTTCGCGCGTGTAGTCGACGACTGCATCGGCACCGAGGCTGCAAATAAGGTCGACCTTCGCCGTGCTGCAGACGCCGGTCACGCGCCCGCCGAAGTGCTTCGCGAGCTGCACGGCATAGGTGCCGACGCCGCCCGCGGCGCCGTTTATCAAGACGGACTGGCCAGGCTTCAGTTGTCCCTTGTCGCGCAGTGCCTGTAGGGCCGTCAGCGCCGACACCGGGATCGCGGCCGCCTCTTCGAAGCTGAGGTTCGTCGGCTTCGGCGCGAGCTTCGACTCGGGTGCACGGGCGAGCTCGGCAAAAGATCCCACGCCTATGCCGAAGACCTCGTCGCCGACCGCGAAGCGCGTGACAGCCTTGCCGGTCGCAGCCACCGTGCCAGCGAGATCGAGGCCGCGCACGGGGACCTTCGGCCCGCGGAACCCGAAGCCAACGACCCGCAGCAGATACGGCAACCCGGCCATCACATGCCACACACCAGGGTCGACGCCGGCTGCGCGCACCCGGACGAGCACATCGGTGTCGCCCAGCTCCGGCGTCGCGATGTCCCGCAGCTCGAGGACCTCCGCTGGCCCATAGCGGTCTTGCACAATCGCCTTCATCAGCCTTCTCCTCCGGATTCGTCGGGATACTGGAACACGTCGTCGAGCGGCACCCTGAACACGCGCGCTATCCGGAACGCCATCTCGAGCGAGGGCGAGTAGCGCCCCTGCTCGATGGCAATAACGGTCTGGCGTGTGACACCGATACGCTCGGCGAGGTCGGCCTGCGTCATCTCGCCGTTGGCGAAGCGCAGCGCGCGAATCGCGTTGGTCACCTGGGTCGGCGTCACCATGTGTGGAAGCCGCGACGATAGGCCATGATCTTTGCGATCGAGCCGAGCAGCGCCGAGAGTGTGAACGACAGGTAGAGCGCGTTGGCGATCCAGAAGTGCTCGAGCTCGATCATCGCCATGATGAGGGCCGCAACCCCGCCGACGACCACGAACGATTGACCGATGTACTCGCCGCGGCGGTAGATCTCCTTGTCACGTTGGTCGCTCTTGCCCGCGTCCTTCGGCGACGCGATGGCGACGACGATCAGCAGGACGATCATCACGATGACTGAGATCCCGATGCTCCACAGCAAGAGCCCAACGTAGTGCACCTCGTGCACCGCGACGCCGTCCATGCGCCCGAGCATTATCGCCAAGTAGACCAGGTACGACCCGACCGCGGTCACACCCATGATCCATGCACCCTTCTCTTCATATGACATACCGCCCTCCCGTTCTGCTGCCACCGAATCGTGCCTAGTACGGTGTCAGCCAAATCAGACACCGTGTAAAACATGCTTTACTCGGCGTCAGGGGGCGATGTCAAAGATATCTTACTCTCACTGTCAAAAATGTTTTACCTCGGCAGCCGCCTCACGGCGTCCCCAACCCGAAGTCGAGGGTCACCCCAGCGCGGAAGTCGCCAAAGCGCGCGGCACCTTCGTCGCCCAGACCGAAGCCGGCGACGAGCCCGAGGCGCACGCGCCCGAGATTCGCATGCACGCCGGCGCCGAGCCCGAGCGCCACCGGCAGATCGTCGAAGCTGACGACGGTCGTGAGCTGCGCGCTCAGGCCGAGCACGCCATCGATCCCGAACGGCAGCAGCACGAGCGCGTAGTCGGCGATGTAGGACCGATCGCCCTCCGAACCGAACGCGCTCAAGACGCCCTGGCGCGTGTCGATCCAGAGGCGCTCGAGCAGGCGGAAGCGCGCGATGATCGACGGCTCGAGGCCGAGGCCGACGCCTTCTCCCGGTCCAAACGGCAGACGCGCCCGCAGCGATGGCGCGAGCGTGACGTACTTCGTGCGCAGCACCAGATAGCGGAGCCCGATGACCGCGTCGCCGAGCTCACTCACGCCCGAGACGTCCTCGCCCAGCGACAGATGGAAGAAGGTCAGCGCCGCATCGATGCCAAGCGTGTTGTCGACCAGCGCGGCCTCGCCGTGCAGCGTCAGGCTCGCGGAGAGCGCGTCGGCCTGAGACCCGAGGATCGTCGTCGAACCGACCCGATCGATCGGCACGATGCTCGGCAGCGGCGTCGACGCCAATCGCCCGTCCCAAGGGGAAGGCTGCACCGCCTCGCGCCAATGATAGAGGTACGGCTCGAGCAGCTTGCGCTCGACCTCCAGGTAGCCGCGCGCAAGCACCCCATCCGACCAGCTCGCCCGCACCAGCAGCTCGCGTGGGCCCGGTGGCGCGGGTGCCGGCAGGTGCGCGGTCCAGCGCCCGGGCCCAGCCGGCACGAGCACCAGCGCGCCACCGGGCACCGGCGGATCGGTCTCGAGGATGACGTCCGGCACCGAGGCCGGGCGGCCCTTCTCATCGGTGACCGTCAACGTCAGCTCGCGCCCGCTGCCACCCGCTTCGAGCCGGCCCTTGGGACCGAGGTCGAGCGCGCCGCGGATCGCCAGCACATGGAACGGAAACGTGGTCGTGACGCTCTGACCCACACGCCTCACCTTCAAGCTGTGGCCGCCGTTCCCCATCACCCGCTTGGGCTCATTGCCTGTGCTGAAGTCCGCGTCGTCGAGCGCCCACTCGAGCCCGTCGCCGAGCTTGCCGAGATCGAGCCGCGCAAAGCCCGCGACCTCCCAGCGACCGGTCTCGTCCTGGCTCATGCGGCGCGAGGCGTTGATGCCGACGACGTCGATCTGCAGCGCCGTCGATGGCCGCCCTTGCAGCTTCGACGCATCGCGGGCCGAGACGCGCGCGTGGTAGCGCCCGACCGGCACCTGCTCCAGGAGGAAGCGCGTCGTCTTCGCGTCGACCTCGACGCTGACGACCACGTTCTTGAAGCGCTCGTCGTGCGCGAGCTCGATGCGATACGTCTTCGCCGCAGGTACCGCCGTCCAGGCGGCCTCGAAAGTGGCCCTGCCGCCCGCCGGCACGATCGCCACCGCCGCGCTCTCCGAGCCACCGCCGACCGTGCCGACGTTCCATGCCGGAGGCGCCGGCAGGGCCCGCGGGGCTTCGGGCTTCTTGCCCTTCGCGACGACCGTGCCGTGGTCCTTCGGAATTTTCACCGACGTGCCGCCGGCCTTCACCTCGACCTCGCCCTCGTAGACCGACACGACCGAGCCCGCCTCGTCACATTGGATCTGCGCGTCGGTGCTGTTCATCTCGATCGTGCCCGACGGCGTGTCGACCTGCAGCGGCGCCACCTTGCCGTCCAGCGCCGCGAGCCCGCCACGCACGGTGCCCTCGCGCAGGAGCACCTGCGTCTTGGTGCGCTCGCGCGTCTTGGCGTTCTTGATCGAGCCGCCGTAGATGACCATGATCGCGTTGTCGCCAAGGCTCAGATCGGAAGTGTCCTCGAACACGATGTGCACCGCCGACTCGTCGCCGGTCGACACCTGGTACTGCTTCCAGAGGTTCATCTTGTTGCTCGCCTCGAGCCAGTCGAGGCTTCGTGGCGGCTTGGCTTTTACCTCCTTGCGCATCCAGGCGACCTGAGCCTCGGGCGTGACGTCGCCCTCGGGCAGCGTCAGGACCTGGCCGGGCTTGAGGATGTAGGGCGCCAAACCTATGAATTTGTTGTTCTTATAGATGAGCTGGTACTTGTCGCCGTTGCCGTAGAACTCGGCCGCGATGCTCCAGATCGAGTCGCCCGGCTGCACCGTGTAGGTGCGCACCTTGGGCCCCGCGGCGTGCACCGCTGGCAAGATCCCGGCGAACGTCAGGCACGCGACCGTGAGCGTCAGGCCGAGCGAAGAGAGGGTCCGCTTCATGGCACGTCTCCCTCGGACGGTTCGCCATCCCTGATGACGTGGAACTCGACGCGGCGGTTCTGCGCGCGCCCGTTCTCGCTGTTGTTCTTTGCGACCGGCCGGGTCGAGCCAAAGCCCTTCGGGAATAGCCGTGTCTCGTCGCTGCCCTTCTCGATGAGGTAGCTGCGCACCGACCACGCGCGCCGCTCGGCGAGGTCGACGTTGAACTCGCGGTCGCCCATGTTGTCGGTGTGGCCCTCGATGCGGAAGCGCTTGATGCGAGGATTGGCGCGCATGACGAGCGACACGTCGTCGAGGATGAGCTTGTCGGTCGGCAGCAGCTCGGCGCTGCCCGGCTTGAAGCGGATGCGGTCCTTGATCTCGATCTGGTTATCCTTGATGCCGGTGCCGTCGGCCGGCTTCGGCTCATCGTGGCAGCCGTCGAAGTCGTCGACACCGTTCAACACCTCGAGCTCGTCGGGGCACTTGTCGTCCGCGTCGAGCACACCGTCTTCATCGTTGTCGGGGTCCGGGCAACCGTCGCCATCGTTGAAGCCGTCGCGGTCCTCGGGGATGTCCGGGCAAACATCGCCCGGGCTCGTGACAGCGTCGCCATCGGTGTCGGGGTCGGTGCGCGCGATCTCGTCGAACTTGGCATCGGTGACTGGCGGACCCTTCATGTTGCCGTCGGTCCGACGCTCGTGCCAATCGTCGCGGCGCTCGTTGCGTGAGGCCGGCACGATCGGTTCCTCGTAGCGTTCGGGGGACGGCACGTTGAACGCGAGCGCGAACAGGACCCGGAAGTCGGGCGCGCCGTAGCCTTCCGTGACACCACTGCCCGCAGCGCCACTGACCGTGACGCCGCCGCCCGAGCGCCAGCGCATGCCGGCCAGGACTTCGACGGGGGTCTCGCGCTCGGACAGGCCACCCCCGTCGTAGGGGCTGTCCGCGAAGCTCAGGGCGGCATCGACCTCGCCAGTGAACGCGAAACCATAGAACCCGACCGGGACTTCGATGCCGAGACCGAGGCGCAGCTCGTCACCGATGGTGAGGTCGACCACGGTGCGCTCGGGTCGGAAGCGGAAGCCGATATTGAGTGCCGCGATGAAGCCCTCGGCCGTGCGGTAGTCGAGCACCAGCTGCGGCATGAGTGTCGCAGCGTGGTCGGACATGAAGGGGGTGTTGCTGCCCGTCGGAAACGTCGTGTGGAGGGCCAGGGCCAGACCCGATCCGTTGCCTCCCACTTCGGGTCCAAAGACCCGGCCGCGCACGAGGAAGCGCAGGTCGGTCATGCCCATATCGGAGTCGGAGCGTTCGCCGAACTTGGCCGTCTCGGCGATCGCCAATGGAAAGCCGAGCGCTACATCAAAGCGATCGAAGAGGCCGATGCCGGCGCCGAACGTCAGCATGAAGCGATAGTCGAGCGGGCCTGAGGAGATGCGATCGGGCCCGGTCTGGGTCGAGAGCTCGTCGTCGGCGAGGGTCGCGATGAGGTTCACCCACGGCCGCAAGTGACCCGCGGTGGCGCTCGTCTCGACACCGAGCACGCCGAGCGGGGAGAGCGTGGGCTCGAAGACGCGCGGGTCGACCTCCTGGGCGCGGACGGACGAGGGAGCGAGGGCGAGGGCGAGGACGAGGACGAGGGTGCGGGCGTGGGCGTGGGCGTGGGCGTGGGCGCGGATCCAAACGATGAGTCCGAAGAGCGCGACGAGCCCAAGCATCAACGGCAGCTCGCCGCCGGATGCGCAGCCCCCACCGCCACGGGTGCGCGGGCCGGGGTAGACCGGGCACAGGAGGTTGTCGACCGGGAAGGTCTGGTCCGCGTTCGGAAACGCTGGGCAATTGTCGTCACAGCCGTCGACCGGCCCGCCTTCGGGACAGGGGTTGTCGAGCGGGTCGCCGCTCTCATCACCGTCATCGAGCACGCCGTCTTCGTCGCTATCGCGCTGGCACAAGGTGGCTGTGTCGATGCTGGCCTGAACGCAGATCCAGGTCGCTTCGAGGCGACACGCGGAGCTGCAGCCATCGCCATCGACGAGGCCACCATCGTCGCACTCCTCTTTCACACGCAGCGTGCCATCGCCGCAGGTGGTTGCACACACACTCGGTTCGGATAAACAACTCCAACCGGTCTCGACGCTGCCGCAGTCGGCCGAGCATCCATCGCCGCTCACGCGATTGCCATCATCACAGGCCTCGTCGTCGAGAGCGATGAGCGAATCACCGCAGCGCGCGCGACAATTGCTTGGCTCGTCGAGGCAGTACCACCCGGGATCGATGCTGCGGCAATTGGCGGCACACCCGTCGGCGCTGGCGCCTTGCACCTCGCCGTCATCGCAGACCTCGAATCCGACGATGGCGCCGTCGCCGCAATCCTCGCGGCACACGCTCGGACCGGTGGCGACCGGACAGAGCCAGCCCGCCTCGACCGTGCAGCCGGGGCTACAACCGTCGCCGCCGACGCGGTCGCCGTCGTCGCATGCCTCGCCATCGCCGACGATGCTGTTGCCGCATGACGCGCCGATCATGGTGCAGATCGAGTCGGGCGCAGCCGGTGTACCGTCGCTGGCCGGGTTGTCGGCGCAGAAGAACGAGGCCTCGACCGTGCAGGTCGCAGAGCAGCCGTCGAGCGCGTCCGTGTCACCGTCGTCGCATGCTTCGGCCCCCTCTTTTTTGCCATCGCCACAGCTGACGCCGGCGAACACGAAGGCGATAGGCGTCGGCACGAAGGGCTCGGTGCGGGCATCCGTGCAGGCCGCATTGCCGTAGGCGACGCGTGGCGCGAACGACCACTGGGTGACCGCGGGCACGCCGAAATCGAGCTCGAGGGTGACGACCCGTGTCTCGCCGACACCCATGGCACCAAGGCCGACGCCAGCGAGCAGCGCCTCCTGGCGGGTCACGATCCCCGATGTGGGCGGCGCGCCATCGACCGCGAAGCTGTCGGGCACGTAGCTTATGCCGGGCGGCAGGCCACCAGGGAGCTCGAAGCTGACCGCCTCGGCCCCGGCGTCACCGGCGTTGCGCAGCGTCGCCGTGAAGCTGACGATGCCACTCGGGGTGGGCTCCGAGCTGCTCGCGACGAGCGCGTTCATGTCCGGCAGGTACGGCGAACGCAGGCTCAGCGACAGGCCGACCGCGAGGAGCCCGTGCGTGTCGTTGCCGGCCGCAGCGCGCAGCCAGGCGGTCCGCCAGTTGGTGTCGAGGAACGCCTTCGCCTGCACCGTGAGCACATCCCAGCCCTGGCGCGCGCCAGCGACGTTGGTGGCCGCCGCGTGGTTGGCCGTGCCGAAGCTGCCGCGGGTATCGACGAGGCCGGCGTCGGTCGTGATGCGACCGCCATAGAGATTGTCCTGGGTCGTGCCGATCCCGGTCACGCGCGCGCCATCGCCGTTCAACTGACCTTGCTGACGGGCAAAGCGAAACGAGTCGCCGCTGATGTTGGCGTCGCCGTCGATCGCCGTCAGCGCGATACGGGCCTCGCGATCGGCGGGTGCGTCATGCACGCACAGACCGTCGACCGAAGCGCTGACATCGTTGTTGTCGGCGGCCGAGTCGACGTAGGTCATGAAGGTCATGAGCGCGATGCGCCGAGGCGCGAGCCCATCATGGCGATAGACGACGTAGAGCGACCAGCCCGCGGCCGGGTCGCTGGCGTTCAGCGTCGAGGGCACCGCAGCGACACGATAGGTGCCCACGCCTTCGACGAGCGAGGTGACGTCGGCCGAGCGTCCGTAGTAGCCGCTGCCGAGTGCGCTGCCGCCGAGCGCTGCCGCCGTGGCGAGATCGGGCGTGACCTCGTGGCGCAGGCCCGACGGCGCGACGAACGTCACCGGGCCATCGATCGCAAGGAGCAGGTCGGCATCGTCGACCTCCAGCGTGCCGCCCCAGACGAGCTCGGCGTAGACGATGGTCGCGCCTTCGGGCAGATCGAGCACCGCGTCGGATGATGCGAGCGTCCAGTCGTCGGTCGTGCCGAGCGGCCAGCCCGGGACCTGGAGGGTGAGACCGGCGTCGATGAAGGCGCCGATGCGGTCGTCGGTCGAGGGGCCCGTGAGATCCCCGGCGAGCCCGAGCGAGTTGCCGGTCAGCGTGAGGCCGGCCGGGCTCGATGTCTCGAAGCGGACAATAGGTAAAGACGCCGCTGGGACGGCACCCGCCGTGAGCACGAGGGCGACGATTGTTGGGATGAGCCACGCTTGCAAGGAACGTCTCCCGCCTGGGCCGCGAGGGTATTGATCGACCCGGCGGAGCATAGCCTGCAAGGCCCCCGGTGTGAACGCGAGTCAACAGATCCCACGCAAAAGCAGGCTGCCGGCTGTCACCGCGTGGGCGATAGAGGCCGACGACACGCAAGTCCGGGCTTGCAAATGGCGGCACGGCGCCTATGCTGCCCCAGCGTCGCAGTCGTGCGGCGCACTGGTTCGCGGGCACTGCCTGGGCAGCCGCCGAGTGTAGGCACTGCCTGGGCAGAACACGAGCCTGACAAGTGAAGAGGGGGCGAATGGATTTCGACGGGGTTGTCACCGTTCGAATTGCGTGTCCGGGACCCTATCTACCCGGTTAAAAATGGTGGGGAATCACAAACGCCAACGATAACGCGTTTGCCCTCGCAGCCTAAAAAACTGTGAGGTGGTTGACTCGAAGCCTGCTCTCGGCGTCGGGAAGATTATAATATAAATGAGAGCTTGGCTGAGCCGGAGTCCCGACGGCGAGGCGAGATAAAGGGAATCGGCCCGCTGAATCCTGCCCGTGGGAGTCAGTGAAGCCTAAATAAATCACGGAAACTACACACGTAGACGTTCGAGCGGAGCTGTTCCGGACCGGGGTTCGAATCCCCGCGCCTCCAGGTCGTGAAACGGGCCCGTCTGCGTCGTCGGGCCCTCGGTCGCTTGTGCGGCGTACGCGGCGTACGCCTCCGCGCTCCCTTCGGGCGCCTCCTAGCATACGGGCCCGTTTGACGACCTGGATCCCTCTGTATTACTGGCCGCTCTTGCGGCCTTTCTGATTTGGATCCAGACACTTGACGGCGATGGAACCTGCTGCTTGCGGTGGACGCTCGACGCGTCGTGCGGTCGTGACGGCACGAGCTCGCGCGATGTTGCTGGCGTTCATTTGTGCTCTGGCGTTTGCTGGTACGGCGCGGGCGCACGAGGGCGACGACGATGAGCCTTCGGGGCGGTGGCAAGGGAGCTCCTGGGGCTTCGAGCTGCGAGGGGGTGCGGCGTTCCGGACGGCTGACGCGGACGTTGCGCCGGTGCCGGTGGTGGGGCTCGGGGTGCGGGTCTGCACGCTGTTGACGCTGCTCGATGCGGAGCTGTTTGCGACGACCGCGGGCTTCGTGCGGAATGTGGATGGGGGCCGCTATGACTTGCGGCGGACATCGATAGGGGTCGACCTGCGGCTGCATCCGCTGTTCGTCCGGAGTGTTCAGGGGCGGTTCGTCGATCGGGTTGCGGCGGGCCTTCACCTGGCGATCGGAGCCGGGGCGGATGTGCTCTCGATCGCCGGGGGCGAGGCAGGCGAGAGACTTGATCGCACCGATGTCGCGTTCGCGTTTGCGATAGGGCTCGGGGTCGATGTGCCGCTGACCGAGCCCAACGATCACCCCTGGAGCCTCTGGATGGGGTTCGGGTGGCGTATGCGCTTCGTCGGTTTCGCGGGCTCGGCACCCGGACTACGCAACATGGACGAGCACCAGGCGTTGCTCACGTTCGGGGTGCGCTTTCACGACTTGAGTGGCATCCCCCTGCCCGTGCCGCCCGAGCTCGATGATGTCGACCGATAGGGCAAGCGCGGCAAGGGCGGCCAGGACCATTGCGTCGGTGCCTGTGACGCGCTATCCAATCCGGCCTTGTGTGGTGTCTCGGGCGTCTGCCCGGCACAGCACCTCACCCTGACCCTGCGTCCGGAGCCGTCGATGATTTCTCGCCTGGCACTCGTCGCCCTCGCCCTGCTCGTCGCCGAACCCGCGATGTCGGCGGACCCAAAACAGGTCACTGGCAACCCGATCGTCATTTCGCAGCGGGTCGTCGAGATCGCGGGCGGCATCGGCTTCGACACGATGAAGAAGGCGCAGAAGGACGTGCTCGAATTCGCCTCGCAGGGCGACGACCCGATCTGGATCCGCATCAACTCGCCGGGCGGGTCGGTCGACGCGGGGCTCGTGCTCATCGACACGATGAAGGCCGTCAAGGCGCCGATCCACTGCATCGTCGAGTCGTCCGCCTATTCGATGGCGGCCATCATCCTGACCTTCTGCGACAAGCGCTACGGAATGCCGCACGCGACCTTCATGCTGCACGAGGCGAGCTACGGGACCGCCGGCGAAGACCCGCAGAACCGGTCGAAGATCGACTTCCTGACGCGCTACCTCGATCGCCTGCACCTCGAGATCGCGAAGAACATCGGTATGGACGCGAAGAAGTACCGCGCCCGCATCCGGGATGCGTGGTGGATGCTCGCGGACGAGGCGAAGTCGATCGGCCTCATCCAGCAGCTCGTCACCAACATCGTCTACGAAGAGGTCACCATCGAGCGGACCGAGGAGAAGAAGACGGTGACCGTCAGCGACGAACGCGACGTGCGGGAGGTCCCCAGGATCCCCAAGCGCAAGGACTGACGCGGGACTGCAAGGATGGCTGAACGCAACATCGAGGTGAAGGTCGGGCTGCTCGTGGCGATCTGCCTCGGGTTGCTGGTCGCGTTCATCATCGTGTTGGGTGGCGTCTCGTCGTCGAGCGGTGCCAGGCTCTACCTCGATGTCGATACCTCGGCGACGCTGAAGGCGGGGGCGCCGGTGAAAGTCGCTGGCGTGCCGGCCGGCAAGGTGACCGGAGTCGAGTACCGCGGTGGTTCGATCGATCCGACGACCGGAAAGCCGGTGTTCGTGCGGGTCACGCTGGCGGTCGACGCCGACAAGCTCGCCACCCTGCGCAAGGACACGCGCTTCTACATCACCAACCAGGGCGTGCTCGGCGAGAAGTACGTCGAGATAGAGCCCGTCTCGACCGAGGGACCGGCGTTGACGGAAGGTGAGATCGTCGCGGGCGAGCCGCCGCTGCGATTGGAGATCATGGCGATGAACGCGAACCGTGTGCTCGCCTCGCTGTCGAACGTGCTGCGCAAGAACGAGAAGGCGATAGACGAGATGATCGTCAACGCGGCCGGCGCGATGGCGACGGTGAAGCGCACGGTCGACCGGGTGGACTTGTTGCTAGCGGCGGCGGCCCCGAAAATCGACGAGGTCATCACCAAGGCGATCAAGGTCGAGGACGAGGTGCTGGTCGTCCTGGCCGGCGTCAACGCGGTCATCGGCGATGGCAACGAGCTGCGTGCGCTGGTGCGCAATGCCGCCGGGTTGGCCGCCGATGCGCGGCAGCAACTGGCCCCGTTGACCGGCGACGCGCGCCTCGCAATCCAACGGTACGCGTCCCTTGGCGTGAAGGCGGAGACGATGCTGGCCGAGGTCAATAAAGACCTGTCGGGCGCGGTCGAGGCGGTGAAGGCGATTCTTTCCGACGCCAAGGTGCTGACCCAGCGCCTCAAAGATGGGCAGGGAACGATTGGCGCCCTGCTATCCGATCGCGAGATGTACGACGACATCCGCGAGATGATGAAAGACCTGAAGCGCCACCCCTGGAAGTTCCTCTGGAAGGAGTGATGTGCTCGTCGTTCAGTGTCGTGGACCGCGGAGCCGATTGACGCCGGCCAGAACACGGTTGGAGAGTCGCAACTCGACACGAAGCTTGCGCAGGCCCTTGGTGAGCTGCTCGTACACGCCGAGCAGTGGCTTACGGCGCAGTAACCACGCATGCTTGAAGACCGGGAGCAGCCACGACGGCACGCGGTCCTCGTTGCTTCCGTCCGCGCGCAGAAGCTGTCCGCTCTCCCAGAAATAGAACCAGTCGCCGAGCTGGGTGCAGGTCTCGATATGTTCCGGCGGCTGCTGCCGACCGGCGCTGGCCACGCGCAGCGGCGCGCGTTTGAGGATGATCTGGTAGTCGCGATGAACGACCTCGACCTCCAACGCGACCGCGTCGAGGAAGACGTCGATCACAGGCTGTGGCCGGAGCTCATAGGGGAGGCGCGCGTGGCCGAACTTGTAGTCGTCGAGGATCATCAGGCCGCCCGCGGCGAGGAGACCCCAACAGAGCGCGAGATCGACGAAGAGCGCGCGTTGGCCGTGGCCGGCATCGATATAGATCACGTCAAAGGAACCGAGCGGCAGGCTGCGCAGGACGTCGGCGGAGTCCCCTTTCAGCACCGCGATCTTGTCGCGTGCGTCGCAACGGGCGAGGTTGTCGCGCAAGCTCGCCTCGTAGTCATGGGCATGCGGGAAGAAGGCGTCGACCGCGGTGGCGCGCGCATCGGGTGCGGTCAAAACGTGGTTCATCATCCAGAAGAGCGACCGCCCCTCGTAGACGCCGACCTCCAGGTAGCGCAAGCCGCTGCGCCCGCGCACCGCGGCAAGGTGCCGCTCCCAGGTGGGGATGTTGTAGGAGAACCAGTCAGTGCTGAAATGGTAGCGATTCATCAGGCACGCCTTTGAGACTCGAGACGTCCGCTCAGGTCTCCATCGGACCGCTGGGGCGGCCGCAGACGAACTGGTCCACGACCGGGTCGGCGCTACCGCGAAAGGCGGAGGGTGGTCCATCGAGGCGGATCCTGCCCTGGTAGATCATCGCGATGCGGTCGGCGACGCCGAAGATCGAACGCAGGTCGTGGGACACGACGATGCTCGTGACGCCAGCGTCGTGCTTCAGTGCGCGGATGAGGTCATCGACCTGGGCCGCAGCGAGCGGGTCGAGGCCGGTCGTCGGCTCGTCGAAGATGACGTAGGTCGGGTCGAGCGTCAGCGCGCGGGCGATGGCGACGCGCTTCTTCAGGCCGTCGCCGAGGTCGGACGGGAACCAACTGGCGGCGTGGCGCATGCCGACGAGGTCGAGCTTGTCGAGCGCGCGCGCGCGGGCGTCGGTGAGTGAGAGGCCGAGGTGTTTGCGGAACGGCAGGGCGACATTGTCGACCACGGACATGGCGTCGAAGAGCGTCGAGTTCTGGAACACCATCGCGCATTGCTTTCGCACTTCGTAGAAGTCGCGCTCGCTGAGCCAGGTGATGTCGCGCCCGCCGAGCTCGATGCGGCCGGCGTCGGGGCGCAGGAGGCCTATCAGGTGCTTGACGAGCACCGACTTGCCGGCGCCCGAGCTGCCGATGATGTAGAGGACCTCGCCGGTCTCGACGTCGAGCGACACGCCGTCGAGGACCTGGCGGTCGCCGAAGCGTTTCTGGATGTCGATGAAGCGGATCATGGTGGCTTGGGGGTACGGGTCATTTGTCGAACGTGACGTAGGCGAGGCCCGACAGAACGAAGTCGAGCACGATGACGGCGAAGCTCGTGTTGACGACGGCGCGCGTCGTCGCGGTGCCGACGCCGGCCGAGCCGCCGGTCGCCTGGAGGCCTGCCTGCCCCGCGATGACCGGGATCGCGAGACCGTAGGCGAAGGCTTTGACGACGCCGGTGATCACGTCGGAGACGCCGACGAGGTCGAACTTGAGGAAGGTCTGATAGGGGATGCCGAAGCCGGCCTTGGCGATGAGCATGCCGGCAATGGTGGCCGAGACGACGCCGACCACCGAGAGCATGACGAGCATCACGCCGGACGCGAGGGTGCGCGGCGCGAGCAGGTACTCGACCGGGTCGGCGTTGCACATCTTGAGCGCGTCGACCTGCTCGGTGACGACCATGGAGCCGATCTCGGCGGCGATACCCGAACCAACGCGGGTTGCGACCATCAGGCCGGTGATCGTCGGCGCGAACTCGCGACACATCATCTGGATGAAGGCGGCGCCCAACATGCTGAAGTCAGGAAGGATCTGGGCGACCTGGTGGGCTATCTGATAGACTGTGATGAAGCCGAGCACGCCGAGCGTGATGATGACGAACGGCACCGAGCGGTTGCCGATCTCGAAGGCCTGATTGAGGACTTCCTTCATGGCCGCGCGGCCGCGGATGATGGCGACGAAGGTCTCGACGAAGAGGGACAGCAGCCCGCGCGTGGCGCGGTAGCCGGCGACCACCGGGGCGCCGACGCGGAAGAGCGCGCTCCGGCCGTGAACGCTGGCGGAGTGTTTCATAAACTAAAGAGCCAACCGACGAGGAAGTCGATGAGGAAGATGGCGGTCGCGTTGGCGACGACCGAGTGGTTGGTGGCGCGTCCGACGCCGACCGCGCCGCCGCTGGCAGCGAGGCCGAAATGGCAGGAGATACATGAGATTGCGATGCCGAAGCAGGTCGCTTTCACGACCCCCATGAGGAGCTCGTCGAGGAGGTGGCTCTCGATCAGGTTGGCGATCAGCACACGCCAGTCGAAGCCGAGTAGACCCTGGGCGGTGGCGGCCGCCCCGATGATCGCGAAGAGATCGCCCAACACCATGAGCAGCGTGAGCATCACCATCATCGCGATAAAGCGCGGCACGACGAGGTAGCGGATGGGGTCGATGGCAAGGGCTCGCAGGGCGTCGACCTGCTCGGTCACGACCATGGTGCCGAGCTCGGCGGTGTTGTTTGCGCCGACGCGCCCCGAGAACATGAGACCGATCAGGACGGGGCCGATTTCCGCAAAGACCGAGTAGCCGACGCCGTAGCCGAGAAAGCTGGTGGCGCCTGTGCGGCGCACAAAATAGGCGGTCTGGATGACCATGATCGCGCCGACGAAGAGCGCGGTCATCGCCACGATGGGCCACGAGCGCACGCCGACGTGGAACAGTTGGCGCCAGGTCTCGTGCGCGTCGAAGCGCGGGGGAAGGAGCGCGCGCATCACGCGACCGAAGATGGTGGCAGCGCCGCCGAGGGTCGCGAGCACGTGCACGGTCGCGCGGCCGAGCGGGGCGAAGACGGCGGTCATCGGCGCGGATCCGGGCGAGGGGGCGTGGGCGCGGGCGTGGACGTGGGTGTGGGTGTGGGCGTGGGTGAGGTGACCGAACGGAAGGTCGCGGGGTCACCAAAGAAGCGGCGTAGCAGGCCCTCGGGCGGCGCGTCGATGAGCGCGCGGGCGAGGTCGGTGCTGGCACCGGTGAAGGCGATGCGACCGTTCTCCAGCACGACCCAGCGGTCGACGATGGCGGCCATGCGGTCGATGTCGTGCGAGACGACGACCGAGGCGCAGCCTGGCACCTTGCGGTGCATCGCGAGGATGAGGGCGAAGATGCGGGACGAGGTGACCGGATCGAGGCCGGCGGTCGGATCGTCGTAGAGCGCGATGCTCGGGTCGGTGACGGTCGCGCGCGCGAGGCCGACCCGCTTCTTCATGCCGCCCGAGAGTTCGCGCGGGAACTGGTCATAGGCGCGCGCGAGACCGACTTCCGCCAGACGCTCGCGCACCCGCCGTTCGATCTCAGTGGCGGTGGGCGGCGTCTTCTCCTGGCGCATCGGGAACGCGACGTTGTCGGCGACCGTCATGAAGTCGAAGAGCGCGTAGTTCTGGAACAGATAGCCGAAGTCCTCGCGGGCGCGCGCGAGCTCGAAGCCGGTGAGCGATGCGAGGTCCTTGCCATCGAGCAGGATGGTGCCGCGATCGGGTGCCAAGAGGCGCGGCAGGTGCTTCAAGAGCACGCTCTTGCCATGCCCACCCGGACCGACGAGCCCGAGGATCTCTCCGGCGCGCACCTCGAGTGAGATGTCGTCGAGCACGACGCGCCCCTCGTGGAGCTTGCTGACATGCTGCACGGCGATGCGCACCTGGCCTTCGCAAGGATGGCGAAGCCTGGACTGCGGGCCGGCGGCGGGCACCGTCAGCGCGGTCATCGCTCGACCTCGGGCGGGGTGCAGTGGGGGCCACGTGGGTCGGCGTAGGCAGGCTCGATGCGGCGAATGAAGCGCGAGTCGGGGTGCTCGCGCCTGATGAGGGCCGCGAGGCTGTCAGCCTCATTGCGCTCGGCGAGCTGCAGGGCGGCGCAGAGCGCGAAGAAGCGCACGTCGTCCTTCTTGATCGTCAGCGGGAACATCTCGGCGTAGCGCAGGTAGGCCTCGATGGCGGCGATGGGGTTCGCGAGCTCGATGAGCTGGAGGCGTGCGATGCGCAACTGGCCCGTCCAGTAGTAGGGATGCTCGTCCTGGCCGAAGAGTGAGATCGCCTCGCGGGTGCGCAGGATGGTTTCGATCGCTGCGACCTCTTCGAGGTAACGGGCCTGTCGGTGATAGATCCAGGAGAGTTCCCAGACCGCGTCGTTCCAGAGCGGCGTGCGCGGGCCGTCGGCGAGCCGTCGATAGAGCGCTTCGGTGCGGGCCCAGTCGCTCGGGCGCTGGGTGAGCTCGGCACGACGTTGTGACTCGTCGGCCGCCTGGTAGAGGAGGTCGTCACCCAGGGCGGTGTGCGCGAGCGTGTCGGCGAGCGAACGGGTCCAGGCGAGGTGGGCGTCGACGGCCGCGGGGCCCTCGGCGCGGGCGATGCGGAGCAGATGCGCCAGGGCGCGTTCACCCGGCATGAGGTTGGGATAGGTCCCAACGAGGTTGCGATAGATGAGCTTTGCGGCTGGCTCGTGAGCCGTGGCCTCGGCCAGCCGGCCGAGCTCGTAGTAGGCGCGCGCGCGATCGTCCTGACGGCGGGCGTGCTCTGCAAGCGTTCGGAAGCGCCGCGCGGCATCGAGCGTGCGGCCCTGGGAGAGTGCCAGACGGGCCAGCTCGAGGCGGGCTGCGCCTTCGTCGACAGCGCGCGGAGCTTGGCCGGCGAGCGCATCGAGCGTGACCTCGGCGGCGGCGGGATCGCTGGGGATGGTGTCGATGGCCGCGTCGAACGCCCGGTCCCAGCGGACCTGGGCGGGATCGCGGCCGCAGGCGACGAGGACGAAGACGAGGACGAGGAGCGTGGGCGCGGGCGTGGGCGTGGGGCCGCTCATACCCCGAGCACGTCGGCCAAGAAGGCTGCATGAAGGAGCGTATTGGTCGCCAGCACGTCGCCGCTCGCAAGCATCGTCTCGCCACCCGCGAGGTCGGTCACGCGACCGCCGGCGGCGCGCACGATGGCAAGGCCGGCGGCCATGTCCCAAGGCTTGAGACTGCCCTCCCAATAGGCGCCGAACGTGCCGTCGGCGACCTGCGCGAGATCGAGCGCCGCGCTGCCGAGGCGACGAATGTCGAGACAGTGTGCGAGCGCGCTTTCGACCCGCTGGCCGATCACGCTGCCATGGGTCGGTCGATCATACGGGAAACCGGTCGCCACGAGCGCTCGGCGCAAGATCGTGTGGGCCGCGACCGCGATCGGCCGGTCATTGCGGCTGGCGCCGAGACCCGACGCCGCCGACCAGACGATGCCGGGATCACGCGGCGTGCTCGGCAGGCTGAGCGCGGGTGCGTGGATCACGCCGACGAGCGGCTCGCCGCGATGGACACACCCGAGGCTCACAGCAAAGTGCGGCAGGCCGTGCACGAAGTTGGTCGTGCCATCGAGCGGGTCGACGTACCAGACGAAGTCTGCATCGACCGGGCCTTCCCCCCCACCCTCCTCACCAACGATGCGATCCTCGGGGAAGGCCTTGTGGAGGGCCGCGATGACGAAGGCTTCCGAGCTGCGATCGGCCACCGTCACGAGGTCGACAGCGCCCTTCCATGTGACCTCGTTCAGGCGACCGCGGTGATGGAGCAGGATGGCGGCCGCTTCGCGCGCGATCGTCTCGGCGCTCGCACGGCGACGGGCGAGGGCGGAGGGTTCGGGAAGCGGACGCTGCGACATCGCCAACTCGCATAGTCCATCGGGTTCGCGCTGGTCAACGTGGGTGGCGCGAACGGCGTGAGATGCGGCCCTCGGCCAAGGCAGCTGAAGGCGATGCTGAGGCCGTGAATCAAGGCAGGTGGGCCGCGTCTCGGGCCCTATGGTCGCGTCCCGAAGCTCCGTCACCTATCGATTCATGGCTCCGACCCGCCTCGTGCTCGCGGCCGCGACCGCCTTGATGCTTTTGGTCACGCCAGTTCCGGGACTCGCATCGCACTACGCGCTCGATCAGGTCGGGTTCGTGACGCCCGCCGAACGTCGTGCGCTGGCGCGCGCGGGCGTGCTCGATACGCGGGTGCTACTCGATTGGGCAGCCTCCAACACGCGGCGGGCCTGGCTTTCGGAGACGACGTCGATCCCAGTCGAACGGCTGATGGTGCTGGCGGCGCGCTGCGATCTGCTGCGCGTCGAGGGGATCGGGCCAACGATCCTGGAGGTCCTCGTGAAGGCGGGTGTCGGCGACTCGCACGCGCTCGCGCGGGCGCGGTCCGGAGCGCTGTTGAAGGCCTTGCGTGTCGCGACGCGCGGCACCGCGATGCAGCAGCGGTTGCCGGCCGAAGAGACGCTGACGGCGTGGATCCTCGAAGCGCGGCTCCTGCGACCGGTCGTCGAGTAGCGCCACGAGTAGCGCGCGACGAGGCGGATGTGCGAAGCATGTGGATCGGGAGGGTCGTGACGATGAACACGCTCGTGAAAACTGTGGCCGCTTGCGTCGCCTGTCTCGTTTGGGTTGCCGGTGTCGGTGCGGGCAACGCACGCGCCGATGCGTGTGAGCTCGCGACGCCGAAGGACTGCTACAAGCGCGGCGTCGAGCTGTTCAAGGCGGGCGACGCCCAGGCCGCGGGCTTCTTCGAGCGCGCCTGCGAATCAGGTGACGCCGAGGGCTGCACCGAGCTCGGCTTCATGTTGATGGAGGGCATGCTCGTCGAACGCGCCGATGGGCGCTCGCTCGCCGCATCGCAGCGGGCCTGCGAGCTCGGCAGCGGGCTTGGCTGCAACAACGCGTTCGTGATGGTGCGCGACGGTCGCGGCACGAAACGCGATGACGCCGAGCTGCGCCGGTTGGCCGATCGGGCGTGCGAGCTCGGCGACGGCGAGGGCTGTTTCCTGTCGGCCGCGGTTCACGGCGAGCCGATCGGCGGAGAGCTTGATCAGAAGCGTTCGAACACAGCGCTCGACAAGAGCTGCAAGCTCGAGTTCGGCATGGCCTGCTCGGTCGTGGCCAATCGATTACTCGAGGGCAGCTTCGGCTACGCGCAGGACGAGGCGCGCGGCGTGAAAATGATGGCGCGCGCGTGCGAGACGAACAGCGGCGACGCATGCAACGTGGTGGCCGGCTGGATGGCGGGCGGAGAACGCGGGCTCGTGCGCGACGTCGAGAAGGCGCTGGGTCTGTTCGCGCGCGCCTGCGAACTCGGAGATGAAGAGGGCTGCCAGAACCAAAAGCAGCTGCGCGAGAAGACCGCCGCGGGCACGCTGACCGCGAAGCTCGCGCGCCGATCGAGTAAGCGTGTGTTGTTGAACCTGGTCGCCGGGGACGCACCGCCCGTCGGCGCGGTAGGCGAGGTCACCAAGGACGTCGCGACGCTCGGCCTGCGGGTGGCGCTGACGTTGGCGAAGGTCGTCGTGAAGCGCGTCGAAGGTCGAACGCTGGAGCTCGAGGTGAGCGAAGATCTGGCCGACATCACGGTCGACGGCAAGAAGGTCGACCATTGGAAGCCGGGCATTCCGCTGACCCTGAGCTGGCAACGGCCAGCACCGGTGCCGTCACCGTGATGCCCGCGAAGGTGCCGCGAAGCGAGGCGACCCACGCGAATTACGCAAATTCCCGAAGCGAGGCGCACGCGGTCAAGGAGCCGTAACGAGGCCAGCCTCATAGGCTGCCGAGGAACGAGCGACGAAGACCCCGCGCGCTTCGCGAGCGAATTACGCGAAGCGAGGCGCACGCGGTCAAGGAGCCGTAACGAGGCCAGCCTCATAGGCTGCCGAGGAACGAGCGACGAAGACCCCGCGCGCTTCGCGAGCGAATTACGCGTGCTAGGATCGAGCGAAGGAACTGACGAGTCGACCTCGAGGTCGCCGCAGGAACGAGCGAGCGACGACGCAGGCGGGTCGTTTCAGGCCGAATTCGCAGATTTGGGACGGGTGGAGTCGCATTCGGGGGTCGTGCTACAGTGTCCTTGGAGGACTGGGCATGCATGCGAGCACGGTAGAGGGAACGGGATGAGGCGCCGAGCAGTATCGACGCAAGAGCTGTCACGGCTCAGGGCTTCCCTCACCGAAGACTATGAGCTACGCGACTACGAGGTCGACGCAGGTCCCAAGGTGCTGCGCGTGACCGGTCCCGACATCGGTGGGGTCGGGCGCTTGCCGTCAGCGTTGTCGAAGGCCGCGCTGTCCGCCAAGGAGGCGCGTTACGCATCGGCCGAGCTGCTGCACGGCCGCGACGGGTTGGCCCCCTCGCCCGAATCGTCAGCGCGCGGCGGGTCGAACTGGGCTGAGCTGTGGCCGTCCGCGCGCGCGATGGCGAGCTACTTCGGGCACTCGGTGCGGATGCGGTCGGTCGACGCGGTCGAGGTCAACTGCGGGCTCGGCACCGCCGGGCTCGGTGCGGCCGCCAAGGGCGCGCGGGTGACGCTCGCCGACTCGAACCCCGAGGCGCTGCGCTTCGCGCGCTTCAACGCGCTCCAGAACGGCTTCACCCACGTGCGCACGCTCGAGTTCGATTGGCGCACCGACCGCTTCACCGACCACGTCGGGAGCTTGATCCTGGCCGACGTGCTCTACGATCAGGACAACTTCGAAGACGTCTTCCGGATGTTGAAAGACAACCTCGCGCCGGGACGCACCGCATTCCTGGCCGAGCCGGGACGCCCGATCGCGACCGCGTTCTTCGACTCGCTGCGCAAGACCGACTACCGCGTGCGGCTCGACATCGAGCGTGTTCAGGACGCCTACAGCGACAACTACTATCTGGTGCACGTCTTGCGCATCAAGAAGGACAAGTAGCGCTATCGGCAGAGCAAGCGCTGCCGACACCTGCACTGCAGGTCCTTCAGCGGGGCGTGCGCGGGGTGCGCGGGGCGACGTCGACAGCGCGGCGCGGGGGACGGTCGCCCGCCGTCTTGGCGGGTGGGCGCTTGGTCGGGCGCCGCGTGTCGACCGGCGAGGATGGGCGCCGGGCGTCAGCGGCGGGCGCTGAGCGGCGCGCATCGGCGGTGCGCGTGTCCGCTGGGCCGGGACGGCGAGCATCGGGCGGACGCGGGTCGGCGGGGCCGGGGCGGCGCGTATCGGCGGGGCCGGGGCGCGTGTCGGCGGCGCTGGGGCGGCGCGCGTCCGGGGCGGCGCGGGTGTGGATCGGCGCTGGCCGACGCGGAGACGCATCGGCCGCGGGAGCGCTTGGGCGCGGCTCGGGGTGGGTCTCGGGCGGGGCCGAGCGACGGGCTTCGGGCGGAGCGCTGAGAACGTCTGGCTCGCGCGTGGCGGATGCGGTGAGTCGCGCTTCGCGAAGCGGGGTGACGACGGGCGTGGGGCGATCGGGCCGAGCACGGGTAGGCTCGGTGTCGGGGGCGCGCGGCGCGCGTGTGGAGGGGCGCGGAGCATCTTCCGATCGGGCGGCGCGCGCGGGCTTGGGAGCAACGGCAGCCCAAGGCGATACGACGGGCTTGGCGGCAACGGCAGCCCAAGGCGATACGACGGGCTTGGCGGCAACGGCAGCCGAAGGCGATACGACGGGCTTGGGAGCAACGGCAGCCGAAGGCGATACGGCGGGTTCGAAGTGAGCTTCGTCGATGCGTGCGGGACGCGGGTCGTGCGGGCTCCAGGTCGGCTTGGAAGGGGCGCGTTCGAACGGCTTCTTGACGGCCCGCGTGGGGGCCGGGGCTTCGAAGCGCTGAACGGTCGTATCGACCCGACGGATCGTGACGGGCCACGAGTCGTCGCCGACGCGCGCGGCAAATGCGGCCGGAACACTGATGACCGAGGTCGTGTCGCGGATCTCGACGCGACCGATGTCGCGGCCCGTGAGGCCGAGCTCGTTCGTGAGGGCACCCACCAGATCGGCCGGGCGCACCGAGTGGTTGCGACCGATGCCGATGACGACGAAGCCTTCGCCCTGCGGTTCGGCCTCGCGCTCGCCAACAGAAGGTGATGCGCCGCGCTCGCTTCCGAGGTCGTCGGATGCATGCTCGCTGCGCGCCGGGCGCTTGCTCTTCGCGTCGGCGTAGTCGCGCGCGGGCGCTTTGCCGGCAGCCGAAGGCGATACGAAAGGTTTGCGCGTGGCGCCGGCGCGGGCATCGGCGGCAGCCTTCTCCATACGCGCCTGGGCCGGCTGGCGCGCCCACGGGGGGAGCCCACGATCGAGCTCATCACCGAGGCGCAGGTTCTTGTCGTCGCTCATCATCGCGAGCAGACCGGCGACGAGGTCCTCCTGCGGGGTCCCCGCTTCGATGAGCGCGCTCGCCCACTCACGCGCTTCGTCGATCGCATGCGAGCGCTTCGCGTCGACCACAAGGGCCTTCAGGTCGCCGATGACCGTCTCGCGCTGGCGCGTCGCGAGCTCGTGCTCGCTGGCGATGAACATCTCTTCGATCTGCACGCCGCGACGGCGCAAAGCCTCGGTGAAGCGCAGCGACTCGCGCGGCACGACCAGGGTAATCGCCTTGCCGCTGCGGCCAGCCCGGCCGGTGCGGCCGATACGATGGGTGTAGACCTCGACGTTCTTCGGCAGGTCGAGGTTGATGATGTGGGTCAGGTGCTCGATGTCGATGCCGCGCGCGGCGATGTCGGTCGCGACCACGACCTCGACCCGGCGGGCACGCAGGAGCTCGATGACGCGCTCACGCGCGGGCTGCGAGAGATCGCCGTGCAGCGGCTCGGCCGGGATCCCGGCGACCGCGAGCGCATCCGCGGCCTCGGCGCACGAGGCGCGCGTCGACGCGAACACGAGCGTTGCGCCACGGTCCTCGGAACGCAGGATGCTCAACAGCGCCTCGCGCTTGAAGCGCGGCGGCACCTGCACATATCGCTGCTCGATCGCTATCACCGTCTGGGAGGTCTCCTTGACGTTGATCGGATCCTTCAAGTAACGCTCGGCGACCTTGCGGATGGCGGACGGCATCGTCGCCGAGAAGAGCGCCACCTGACGCGTCGCCTCGGGCGTGCCGGCGAGGATCGTCTCGACCGCCTCGATGAAGCCCATCTCGAGCATTTCGTCGGCCTCGTCGAGGACGGCCATCTCGACTTCGCCGAGCTTCAGGTCGCCACGCTCCATGAGGTCGATGACGCGGCCCGGCGTGCCGACGACGACGTCAACGCCCTCGCGCAGGCCGCGCAGCTGCGGGCCGTAGGCCGAGCCGCCATACACGGTCAGGAAACGCAGCGAGCCACCTTCGGCGAACTGGCGCAACGCCTCGGTCACCTGCAGCGCCAGCTCGCGCGTCGGGGTCAGCACGATGGCGCGCGGCAGGCCCCGGGCTTTGCCCTTCGACAGGCGCATGATGAGCGGCAGGCCGAAGGCGGCCGTCTTGCCGGTGCCAGTGCGGGCCTGGCCAACGAGGTCGCGGCCTTCGAGCAGCGACGGGATCGCGGTCGCCTGGATTGGCGTCGGACGCTCGAAACCGAGGGCGGCGATCGTCTGGAGGATGCGCGGCGAGAGCTTGAGCGACGCGAACGTGACCTCGGGTTCGAGCGGCTCCGCAGGCGGGTCCGACGGGTCGTCGCTGAAGGTTTCGTCGCTGGCGTCGGGCTCGGTCGTCGGGTTGGGCTGCTTCTTCACCGGCGTGCAGTGCCCGAGGGCCGGCACAGTGTCAAAGGATAAGCGCCTTGGGGTCCACGACCGACGTCACCCGCGTGTCGAAGCAGCGCAACTCGGGTCCTCGAGTCACGGCGACTTCAGACGCTCGAGCTGCTTCTTCGCGGCATCGGACGGGGCCAGCTGGTTCGCCTTCGTGAAGGCGGCCTTGGCCGCGACGACGTCCTTGTTCCGCAGCGCGAGCTCGCCGAGGTTGAAGTGCACCGCGCCCTGGAACTTCGGCGTCGCATCGAGCGTGAGCGCCTGGTCGAAGTCGACCTTGGCACCGGCGAGGTCGCCGCTCAGGAGCTTCGCGTAGCCGCGTCCGGACCAGGCGCGGGCCAGCGTCGCCGACCCGGCGATCGCTTCGTCGAAGGCCTTGATCGCATCGGGATAGCGCTTTTCTTTCGTAGCCTTGCGCCCCTCGGCCAGCTTCGCGTTGGCGCCCTCGGAGGCGCCCGCCGCCTCGTCCTCGGGTCTGGGCGGGGCCAGCGTCGCGGGATCCTTGAACGCCGCGAGCAGTGCCTCGCGCTTTGCCGACGCAGGCACGGCGGACCAGCCGAACGAAACCGCTTCGGCCTCGGCCGAGCTGCCGTCGGGACGCGGCTGCGGGCCTGGCTGCGACCGGAGATAGGCGCGCACGGGACCGGGCAACGCATGCAGCCCGAGGCCGGCAACCGGCGGTGCGAACTTCGTGCGTGCCTGCGAGTAGCTCGACCAGCTGCCGTCGGTGCCTGCGTAGGAGCAGCTCGCGACGAACTGGTAGCCGATCTCGAACTCCTCCCCACGGTGATGGAAGTAGACGCCTTCGAGGTTGATGCCCTCGGAGTTGATCTCATCGTTGTCGACCCAGCCGGCCTCGACCGACTTGCGCAGCCCGGCCACCTCCTTCTCGAGCGCGGGGAAGTCGAGCGCGGGCACAGCGGCGCCGAACGTCACAGGCATGAAGGCACAGCCCGTCTCGCCGTGCGCACCACAGCCATAGCCGCCATCGCAATCGGTCAGGAACAAGCGTGCGCCCTCGCCACCGACGGCCTCGATCGTGCGGCCCCAGTGCTCGCCCCAGTAGGTCGGAGGCTCGCCATCCTTGGCCTTGTCACCATACGAATCGCCGTCGTAGGGCGCGAGCAAGGTCCGCTCGGGCAGCTCGGTGCCGAGCGCACGCGCCGCCAGCCAGGGGTAGTAGCGCTTCGGGCCGAGCACGACCTTGGCACCGGGCAGCTCGTTGTCGACGAACTCGCACGCGAGCTCTTGGAAGGGTGCGTAGTGCCACTGGAGCGCCCACACGTCTTCGCCATCGAAGAGCGCTACCTCGTCACGTGTCGCGAGCACGGCGGAGCCGCCGTTGTCCTGCCCGTCGGCTGCGATCCAGGCCGAGGTGTAGCCCTTCGCCGAGCGCGTCCAGACGATGAACTGGTCGCCAGCGACGGCCGCTGCGACGCCGACCTCGGCGCTCATGCCGGTCGCGATGTCGGCGCCAGCGACGACAGCCGGAGGCGATACGGCGGGCTCAGGGGCACCCGCGATATCCGCCGCCATCGTCGGCACGGGCGCGTTGGCCGGCGGCGTCGCGGGCGCCGCGTCAGGGGCGGACTTGCCGCCGCATGCGGCGAGCACGAGCCAAGGGATCAAAGTGGCGAGATGGCGTGCGTTCATGCCGGCACCATCCGGTCGGAGACGCGCAGCTGTCAAGGCGCCGAAGGGCTAGCCTTTGTCTGAGCTACTAGCGGGGGCAGGCTTCGGCGCCTCGGCCTTCGTCGCCTCGCTCTTCGTCGCCTCGGTCTTCGTCGCCTCGGTCTTGGGAGCCTCGGTCTTGGAAGCCGAGGTCGACTCCGAGGTCGACTCCGACTTCGACTCCTTCGCGGGTGCCTTGTAGTCGGTCGCGTACCAACCAGAGCCCTTGAGCACGAAGCTCGTGCGGCTCATCACCCGCTGTAGCGCCTCGGCGCCGCAGGCCTCGCACACCTTGAGCGGCGGGTCGCTCATCTTCTGGATCGCCTCTTTCGGGGCTCCACAGGCCTCGCAGCGATATTCGTAGATCGGCATGTCGGTCCTTTAAACCAAGGCGGGCGCCGCCTCGGCCATCGTTTGCCGCGGCGGATTGAAGTAGCCAAAGCGCAACGCCGGGAACCGTGCCCGCAGCGCGCGCAACCAGGGCATGAGCCCCATCGGCTCGACCATGTGCCCCACCTGGGTCACCGCCGCGAGGTAGATCTCGGGGTCGATGTTGAGATTGCGCAGCTGCACCATGTCGATCTGCGCCTCTTCAATCCAGGCGCACAACGCATCGAACTCGGCCTGGGTGTCGGTCACACCGGGGAACACGAAGTAGTTCAGCATCACGTAGCCGCCACGCTCACGCACGACCCGCGCTGATTCACGCACGTCCTCGAAGCTGTAGCCGGTCGGCCGGTAGTACGCGTGATAGACGTTGGCGCGCGCGCTGTTGGTCGAGATACGCAGGCTGTCGAGGCCTGCGTCCATCATCTTCGCGATGACGTCGGGCTTGCTCGCGTTCGAGTTGAGGTTGACGATCCCCTTGGCGGTCGCCTGGCGGATGAGCCGCACCGATTGTTCGAGGTTGCGCCCCTGCATCAGCGGTTCGCCCTCGCAGCCCTGCCCGAACGACACGACCGCGCGCTCGCCCACCCGCTCGATGTGGCCGAGTGCGACATCCGCGAGCTCGCGCGGAGTCGGCGCAAAGTCGATGCGGTCGTGGGCCGCGGCCGGCGTCTCGTCCCCCGCCTTCGGTTGGAAGCTGATGCAGCCGACGCACAAGGCGTTGCACGTCGGGGCGGCCGGCATCGGCGCCTCGTGCCGGTCCAGGAAGTAGTTCTGCGCCGCGCGGCAGTGATAGGTCAGCGCGCAGCGCTCCATGTGCTTGACGAGCCGGTTGTCGGGCATCGCCAGGAGCCGCGCCGCGACCCGCTTCTCGATGTCTGCGATGTCGAAACGGAACGGGTCCTGACGGATGTCCTCGTCGACGCGGAGGGTCGCCGTGACCAGCTGGCCATCGCGGATCCCGACCGCCGAATACGCGAACAACGGCAGCGCGGGCGCATCCTCGGCCGACTCGTAAGCCGGCAACAGCAGCCGCAGATACGCCGGCGCGATGAAGCACGCGACCGCGGTCGTGCCCGGCTCGTCGAACACAATGACCTCGTCGGCCTCGCGATCGAAGCCCGCCGCCGAGCGCGCCGGCAGCGTGAACAGGTCACTGCCTTCAGGTAGCGGCCCGAGCTCGTCCGCCTCGAGCGGGCGCCAGCACTCGCCGTCCCAGCCGATCATCTCGAGCTCGGGATGCTCCATGACCTGCCCCTGCTCGTCGGCAAAGGCCATCATCGCGCGGCCTTTCGTAGCGCGCGAGGAAGTGGGCGACATGCGTTTGGTGAAGCGGGGTCCGTTCGACATCGGCGCGCACGTTACACACCCGCGCCCGCGGATCAAGCTCCGGCACCCGCCGTCCGTCAGCGCGACGGCCACACAGGCAGCGGCGGCAGCGACGGGTGCGAGCCCTTCAGGGACGTCTCGCTCTCGCGCTTCGTCGTGCCACGCCCCGCCCAGTTGGCGGCGATGCCGTCGCCTACGACGAACGGCAAGAGCAGGTTGCGATCACCGAGCTCGCCAAGGCCACCGAAGCCCCCGTCGATTTCGCCGTGCACGGTCGAGATGAAGCGCGCGCGTTCGGCGAAGCTGCCGGCCGGGATCCGCGGATCCTGGATCGTCAGGTAGAGTGCTGCGAGCTTGCCGGCGACGTGCACGACCTCGATGAAGCGGGCCTGGTGCGGGAAATCGATGCCGGACGCAGTGGTAATCTCCCAGTAGCCGGTCTCGCCGTTCGGTCCCGCGGCGCAGCGCTCGCCAGCGGCGTCGCGCTCGCTGCCATCGGGACAGATCGCGCGCACGCGGTTGCGATGGTTGTGCCCGGCGACGTGCGCGATGACCGCCGGCGACGACGCAAGGAGCTGGCGGAACTCGAGCGACGACATCGGGTCGACTGGCACCGGCGAGTAACGATCGACGAGCGCCGCGAGGTCCGGGATCGACTCGAGCAGGAAGGCGAGATCCTGGAGTTGCGACTGCAGCACGATCGCGTCCGAGGCCTGGTGGCTCAACACGATGACCCCGACGCCGTCGGCTTCGGCTTCGGCCAGCGCCGCCTTCAAGAAGGCGATCTGGTCGTACTCGGGGTCGCCGGCCTTGGCGGCGTCGAGCGCGCCATCCTTATATGGAGGTGCCAGGATCCCGTTGGAGCCGCCTTCATGCGGGCCGAGGTCGAGGCTGATGATGCGGATCGGAACGCCGGGCACCGGCTCATAGACGTAGAAGCCGCTGCAGTCGGTGTCGTTGACGGCGCTGTAGCCATGACCCGGCGGGTCGCCAGCGGCAGCATAGGTCTCGTGAATGAAGCCACAGACACCCATCGGCGCGCGCGCGGGATCGGCCGTCGTGGTGCCGGGAACGAGCGCCTTGAGCTCGGCCGGGCTGGTCATCATGGCGGGATTGAAGTCGTCGGGGTCGACGCGGAACGCCGATCGGATCGCATGCGGAAAGAGCGCTGCCTGCAGATTCGAGGTCGGCGAATAGGGAAACGCCAGGCCAAGCGGGGCGGCCAGCGCGTCGAGCTTGGCGCGCACGGCGGTATTGGTCGTGAGCTCCTCGACCAGGCCCACCGGGAAATTGCCTTCGATGTTCACGTCGTGATTGCCGATCGATGAGATCCAGGGCGTGCCGGGGCGGAAGCCACCCGCCAGGAAGGGGTCGAATGCGTCGTTGTCGGGGCCCGGCGTCGGGTCGTCGAGGGCGCCCGAGTCGCTCGACACGAGGCCACCGTTCAGGAGCGTATGCAGGTTGTGGAGCTCGTTCTTCTGGGTGTTCTCGACATGGTCGCCGGCGATCACGACGACATCGAAGAGGCGGTCGTCCTGGAAGCGATCGGCACTCCGAAAGAGGGCGTCATTGGCGTGCACGGCGAGCTCGCCCTGCGGTGTGTAGGCCGGCAGCTGCACGCCCGCGAGCGTGCGCCCGGCGTTCTTCACGACCTGGGCCGGGCTGTCTTGATCGACCAGCTGCGGGTCGGCCAGGATGAGCCCGAAGAGCAGCGAACGCGAGCCCGCCGGCAGCGCTCCCGGGGTCAGCGCGAGCGCGTCCGCGGGGGCGATCGCGAGCTGGTCACGGAGCAGATGCGGCTCACCCGGTTGGGCTTCGAGGATGCCGAAGTCCTCAACCGGGACGAGCAGGTCGCCGGCCTCGTCGACGTAGTGCCGTAGGCCGAAGCGCGGGCGCAACACCTCGACCAGGGTCGTCACGACGAGGTCGCCCTGGCCAACGTAGGACTCGTCGAAGCTCGGGTCGGGCGCGAGCAGGGTCTCGGCGTAGGTGACCTCGGGAAAGCCGGTGTCTGGCGCGGTCTCTGGGGTTGTGTCGATCGCTTCGGCGCTATCGGGCGTGTCGCGCGTGTCCGGCTCATTGGCGAGGTCGGCGAGGCTGTCGTCGCTATCCGGCGCGCCGTCTGGCGCGAGCCCGCTATCGAGTTGGCTGTCGGGCGCCAGCTCGACGGCAGCGACATCCAGCGCGGCATCGGGGCGGGCGTCGTCATCACTACACGCAGCAAGCGAAAGTACGGCGAAGACGAAGAGCGTTTTCATTCCGACGTGATAGCCGAAAACCTGCCGTCGGCGAAAGCCGTCCGCCCACGCCGCTTGACACGCCACGAAGCGTCGCGCCCACTCGCGCCGATGGTTTCCCCTTACCGCAAGCCTCTCGCGGCCTTCAGTCCAGGCTTCGGCATCCATGCGAAGACCTCGGTATCGCCTTGGGCTGCCTTGGCCAAGGCCATACGCCCGCTCATGATGGCGGCAGCCAAGCGGTTCGGGACGCTGATGAGCTTTCACGACCCGCGGCTGGATGCCCTTATCGGTGACCGCGCTCGTATCGCTTTGTTGGCCGCGGTCGACTTCGCGGCCAGGGTCGGCCTGCGGCGCAACTGTAAACCCGAGCCGGTCGCGACCCTGTTTCCCGAGCTCTCTTCGCGCCGTGTGCTGCACGTCGCGGCCGCGATTGAACGACACGACGTTATTCGCGTGTTCATACGGCGCAGTCGCTTCGTCTGGGGCGAAGCCTGGATCGAGCGCACGGTCGAGATCCGCGGGGCGCACCTGCTCGCGCGCTTACGCGGCACCCCAGTGCTCATGGTCGGATGGCATGCCGGTCTCAACCAGCTCTTGCCTGCGGCACTGGCACAGTGGGGTCGCGATGGTGTCATGCTGCTCCATGATCCAGGGCCGGTTACGCGGACGCATGGGCTCGAGCTGCTCGCGACCGTTGGTGGCGCCCAGAAGCGTGCGCTCAACCTTCTGCGCGCGGCGCAGGTGCTGCGGTCAGGAAAGGCCGCCCTGGTGCTCGCAGGTGTCGGGGAGCGTCCGCTTGCTGGTTCGAGCCCGACGCTGTCGTTCCTTGGACGCGAGGTCTACATCGCGCCGGGCATTGCCGTGCTTGCGCGCCTCTCGGGCGCGGCGCTCGTTCCAGCCGAAGGGCGACTCGAAGGCTCACGGCTCATCGTCGAGATCTTCGACCCACTCGAGACGGGCCCACATGACCACGACACCACGCGGACAATGGCGTCCTTCTTCGAACAGCGCATCTTGGCGGATCCCAGCTCACTCTGGCCGGGCGACCTGCGCCTCCTGGCAGCAGCACCGCATCTCGGCGGCCCCCAGACCGGGCATGCGCAGTCCGTCACCCGCCCGCGTCGATGAGCTGTTGCCGCAGCAGCACGTGGCGCAGCTTGCCATTCGCGGTCAGCGGGAGGGTGCGCGCCGGGACACACAAGACGCGTCCGGGCGTGACCCCGACCTCACTGCGTACAGCGGCCTGGATCGCGTCGACCAGGTTCTCAGGCGCGGATTCGTTGCGGACCTCGACCACCACCACGAGCTCTTCGGCCTGGGTGTTCGCGTTCGGCAGGCCGATCGCCGCACTCAAGCGCACGCCCGGGATGCGGTCGACGACCTCTTCGACCTCGCGTGGCGCGATGAGGGCCCCCGCTTGCTTCACCATTGCGCGCGTGCGGCCGAGCGCGAAGACGACCCCATCAGCGTCGACGTAGCCGGTGTCCCCTGTGCGCATCCAGCCGTCCGCGGTCAATGAGCTGCGATCGAAGCCGCTCTGTTCACTGCCGTCGCTTGGGATGTAGTAGCCCTCGAACAGATGCTCGCCGCGGACCTCGAGCTCGCCGACCTCCCCCGCCGGCACCATGACGCCGTCCGCTGTCACGCGCAGACTGAGCGCCGGCACCACCCGACCGCAACCGACATGGCCGCGCGCATCGACCCGCAACGGTTCGCCAACGACCGTCGCCGCCACCCCGAGCGTCGCCTCGGCGAGCCCGTACCCCGGTCTTATGACGCCAGGACATGCGAAGCGGGCCTCGAACCCGGCGATCGACGAGGCCCGCACCGGCTCACCGCCGTTGGTCGCAAAGCGCAGGCTGGAGAGATCGATGCCGTCGGGCGACACGGCGCGCGCCGCCAGCCGGTACGCGAAGTCGGGAGCGCTCGTGATGGTAGCCCGCTCGGCGGTGATCGTGCGCAGCCACAAACCGAGACTTGTGAGGGCCGGTGGCAGGAGGTGGGTATGCTGGCCATAAGAGACCGGCATGAACACGAAGCGCACGAGGCCGAGGTCGTGATGCAGCGGGAGCCAGCTCACGAGCACGTCGCGCTGTGACAGACTGAGCCGACCACCACTGCCTTCGTGCGACAGATAGATCGCCAACGCGCGATGTGAGATCGCGGCCGCGCGGGAGTCGCCCGAGGTCCCCGAGGTCAGTTGGAGAAATGCGAGGTCCGCGAGCGCCGGACGCAGCGCCCACGGGGCCGGGTCGTCGCCCCGCGCCTCTGGAAGCGAGGCCGCCAGCGCGCTGTCGACGAGCTTCGCGCGCACCTGCGCGACCCGGCGCGCAATCGCGGGCGCTGGCAGGCTCGGGTTCACGATCATCGGGATCGCGCGCAGTGATTGCGCCGCGAAGATCAGCGCGACGAGCTCGGGCGAGGTCGTCAACGCCAACGCGACCGGGTCACCGGGGCCGACACCATGCGCCACGAGCCCATGCGCAAAGCCGCGCACCGACGCGAGCAATGCCCCGAACGTGAGGTGCGTGACCTGACCGTCGCGATGGAAGCTGAATGCGCTCGCGTCGGGACGGTCACGCGCGTGGTCGAGCAAGTGGTCAAAGACGGTGTTCATGACCTGGCCCGGGCGCGCGTCACCTCGCTCGCCAAGGCGCCTATCGACAGCGCCGGCCCCGCGAGGATGGCCTCGAGCGGCAGCGGCAGCGCGAACGCATCGGCAACAGCAAGCAACAGCTCGACGAGCCGCACCGAGTCGTAGCCGAGGTCGCCCACCAGGTCGAGATCGCCAGTGAGCGTCGCCGGGTCGGGCCGGTTTGGAGCAAAGCGCGCCACCAACAATGTGGTCGCAGCCAGGTCGGGCGCATCGGGTTGGCTCATGCTGCTCCTGTCAATGCCTTCAGTCCAGGCTTCGCCATCCTGCCGAAGGCCTCGCGGTTGACGGCTACGCTTCGGTGTCCGGTGGCGGCGCGGGTTTCGCAACGTCGTCTGGTACGAGCTCGCGCGGCAGGCCCGCTGCCAGGATGAAGTCCTCGGGCAGCGGTCGCTCGAAGCGCAGCGCGTGCCCACGTGGGTGCACGAAGCCGAGCACCGCGGCGTGCAGGCACAGCCGCTCGGCCCGCGGTCCGCCGTGCTCGTCGTCACCGATAATCGGCGCCCCGAGTGACTCCAGGTGGATCCGGATCTGATGCGTGCGGCCCGTGTGGAGCTGAACGCTGACGAGCGCTCGCTGGCTGGTGCTGGCACCGACCGGGGTGGCGAACTCGGACACGACCTGCACGACGCTCTTCGCGTGCTGACCACGCTCACCCGGAAGCGCCGCGCGCACGACCCTGCGCTCCTGGACGATCGCGACGTCGCATTCACCTTCGGCCGGAACGCCCAGCGTCACTGCGAAATACCGTCGCTCGATCGTATGGTTACGGAACTGCGGGGTCAGCGCCGCGGTCGCCTCGGGGTTGCGCCCCGCCACCATCACCCCGCTTGCCCCTTTGTCGAGCCGATGCATGAGCCGGATGTCGCGCCCGTAGCGCCGCATCAGCGCATGGATCAGCGAGCCCACGTCACCGAGCTCAGAGCCCTGCGACATCTGCCCCGTCGGCTTGTCGAGCACGACCACGTCGTCATCCTCATGCAATACGACCAGCTCGAACTTCTCGGGCGCCAGCACCTCCGGGTGCCACGTCGCCTGCAGCACGTCACCCGCCCGCACCGGTTCGCTCGCCCGCCGCACCCGGCGCGCGCCGACGAACACCGCGCCCATCGCCAGCACCTTGCGCGCGAGGTGCCGCGTCATGTCCGGCAGGAGCGCCGCGAGCGCCTTGTCGAGCCGCTCCCCCGCGAGCGCTTCCGGCACGACCCCCGACCGCTTGATTGCTGACAAATCCGACCCCTACTGATGATCCGCGGGCCTTGGGCCCAATGCAGCCCAAGGCGATACACGTGGACCCTCTACTCGCAATACTTGTCGTTGTCCCACGGGACCGGCACCTGGCAGTCACCGCCGGCCGCGTCGACCACCGTGCACGGCGCCTCCTTGCAGACCTGCGGCAGGCCGGGGTCTATCTCGCTCGCGATGAAGGCGGCCCCGTCCCAGGCGGTCGTGATCGGGTTCACGGTCGTCGGCGGGTTGCCGAAGGTGCCACCCGAGGTCGACAAGGTGCCCGACACGGTCGCGCGCGTGGCCGGGTCGGCGAACGTGCGCAGCGTGCCCTGCACGCGGAAGTCGGTGAGGGTAATCGGGATCACATTGAGGAGCGTAATCGACACGTCGAACGGGTCACTCTGCAGGAAATACTGGCCCTCGTTGAGCTTCAGCGCGCACGCGTCGAACGTCACAACCCAGCTCGTCTCGCCGAGCTCCGCGACGTAGCCGTCGGGCTGCGAGTAGTTCGCGGGGTAGGTGACGTCGCCCAGCTTCAGGCGCGCGAAGGTGCCGATGACCTTGATGGTGCCGTCGCCGTTGTCGACCGCCATGTCGAGCACCATGCGCAGGTAGATGCCGTTGAGGCCGATCTGTTCGAGGCTGGCGGCGAGCGAGAAGGCGCCGAGCCCGAGGTCGAGATCGAGCGGCGCGCCGTCGCAGGCGGGGGGATTTATCTGAAAGTCGAAGGTCGACGGCACGTCACGCATGCGACCCTTGGTGTCGGCGAGACCCCCGTGCACGACCATCACCAGCGGCTCGCCGATGGTGCTCGCGAACGCGTCGTTCTGGGTCAACGTGAGGCGCGTGCCCTCGTTGTCGAGCGCCACCGCTAGCTGACTGCATGGCTGGGTCGCGAGTGTGCAGCCACTGATGAGCGGCGGCACGTCGATCTCGAAGTTGCCTTCGATGTCGTACTTCGCCCGGCGGATGTCGAAGACGAGCGAGTCACGTGCGATCGGCTCGCTGAACGTGAACTCGATCGGCACGAACGCGTTCCAGGTGCCGGCCACGGGCTGCACGATCGCCGTTTCGGGCGGCGGGTCATAGGTCTCGCAGGCGGCCAGCGATGCGGCCGCGAGCGCGGTGAAGGCGAAGACATGCACGAGGCGGGGCAACGGGCTCATAGGGGGACTCCAGCGGATGCGGGCAGCCAGTGCAAGACTCTGGGCAAGGGGTCGGGCGAGGCTCACGGACGGAACGTGAAGCGGGTCTCGAACATCCAGCTCGGCACGGCGTCGCCGTTTTCGTCCTGGAGCGCGTCACCCGGGAGCAAGACCGCGGTTTCCACCGCGACCTGGAACATCCGTTTGAACGTCCACTCGACGCCCAGATCGATCTCGGTACCCCAGTAATTGCCGGGCTTGCCGCCATGATAGTTGAGCGCGTCGTCCTTGATCTCCGTCCCGTCCCAGGCGAGCAGCGTCTGGATCGGATCGGTGACCGGCACCGCGGACCACGCGAACAGGATGCCCGCCTTCAAGCGCAGCTCGGGCACGACGTCCCAGAAGACCTGCGGGAACAGCGCGTTGACGTTGGTGACGCGCCCCTCGGTCGAGATCTCGGTCAGCGGGAACGACTCCGCCTCGACCTGGCGCAGGTTCTCGATACCGACCGCGGCCGAGCGTGCCGACTGGAACGCCAGCGTGTGCTCGAACAGCAGGAGCCCGAGGTTCGTATCGTGCGGCCAGGTCGTGGTCGTCAGCGGCGTGGTTGTGCGCGGGTCGTCGTCGCCGTCGGCGAAGCCCCACTCGAGCCGGAACGTCAGCGGGCACAAGCGGTATTCGGCGATGACGCGGGCGGCGGTGAGGGCCAGGTCCTGGTCGGTGACCGCGGCGTTCGTGAGCGCGGCGAAGCCGGCCGAGAGCTCACGCGTGGTGCCGCGGATGTAGGCCAACTCGCCGTGCAGGTTGAAGTTTTCGATCGAGAGATCGAGGCGCATCGGCAGCGCGAAGATGCTGGTGTTGAAGCGCTCGTCCCAGCGGTAGGTGCCTGTCGCCGTGAAGCGCATCGGACCGAAGGCGTCGCCCAGGAGCTGTGACGGGTCACGCCACTTGAAGTCGAGCTGGACCGAGAAGCCCTCGAGGTCGTCGGCCGACGTCGTGATCTCGTCCTCGACCAGGTAGTCGTAGACGAGGCCCAGGAACACGCCATCGTCGAGCGAGGTGTCGACGACGTAGCCTGGGCCGCCCTGGATGACATTGAAGAGCTCGGAGATCTTGGTGCCGAAGAGGAGTCGGTCGACCGACTCGTGGAAGTACGACGCGCCCCACAGGTTGCGGCCGGTGCGGCCATCGTTGAGAGACACGCTGCCGACGTCTCCCACCGGCTGACGGCCCGCGCGGAAGAGCCCGAACGGAAGGATTACTTCTCCGTAGAGGTAGTTGATGGCGATCGGCGCGATGTCGCGCAGGACCGGTCCATAGGATTCGATCTGCAAAGGGTCGGCGCCGGGCATGAGGCCGACGCGCCAGCCGCTGTTATTCGCCTGGCGCGAGGCGATGCCGACGCCGCTCGTAGGCTCGGGGACGGAACCGAACTCGCCGTTGTCGCCGAAGATGACCCCGTCGAGCGCATCGACCTGCATGTGGATGGCGCCGATGCCGCGATAGCCCATCGACGCGTCGAGGCGAAAGCGCTGCTCGCCCCAGCCGACGCTGGTCGCGACGACGCCGTTCAGCTCGAGCGGATCGATGTGGATCATGCGCACCCGGTATTCGGGGTAGAGCTCGACGAACCAGGGTTCCTTGGTCGGGTCGGCAGGCGCTATCGGGAACAGCCGCGGCTCGGGCGGTTCCACGAGGTGGTGCGACGGAGGGCCCGCAGTCCAGGCTTCGCCATCCTTGGCGGGGCCGTCGGGGCGGGCCTGCGCGGCGGACGTGAGGGCGCCGAACGCGCCGAGCAAGAGCGCCAAACCGGAGACAGACCGGGCAAGGGAACCAACGATGCGCATGCAGACTCCGGCGTGTCGGGGCCGAATGAGAAGGCGCCGACCCTACTCGAAGGCAGGCGCGGGGGGCAAGGGGCTCGGTGGGCGTTGACGTGGGCGAGGGCGCGGGCGTGGGAGTGGGCGTGGGAGTGGGCGCGATTGTTCGGACTCGAGCCTGGCGGGCACGCCATGCGCTGCACTACTATGTGAACGATGCGAAACACATCGAACGTGCGTCACCCGCTTCGCCCTCTGCCCGGCCGCGGGGGCGCGATGGCCCTCGCGCTCTTGACCGGCATCGCGCTCACCGTGAGCTGTGGCGAAGACAGCGGCACCCCCGCACCGGACACGTCCGCCATTGGCGATAGTGATAGCACCACCGCCAGCGGCGACATGACCGACGACAGCTTGGGCGCCGCCGACCAGGCCGACGCTGTCCCGGCGGACGACGCGGACAGTGCCAGCGCCGAGGAGGTGAGCCGGCCTGATACGAGCGCCGAGGCTGGGGAGTTGGTCGACGACACGAGCGGCGCCGAATTGGCAACCGATGGTGACCCGCTCGAAGTTGAAGATGTCGCAGCGGAGGTCGAAACGCTCGTGCCGACACCCTGGCGCAGCAGCCTCTATCCAACGGAATGGGCGCCGGGCTACGCCGATCCGTCGGGCGCCGGCCTTCAGGACTACTCGTTTGCCGGCTACCACAGTGGCGCGCTGCCGCTCGGTGACGGGCTCGGCGATGGCGGTCGTGCGGGCCTCCCACGCTTCGATGTGACCGACTTTGGGGCGGTGCCGGCCACCGACCCAGCCGACCCGGCGGCGACCGCGAGCGACAGTACGGCGGCCTTCCAAGCCGCTATCAACGCTGCAGCCGCGGCACGTGGCGGTCTCGTGCACGTGCCCGCAGGCATCTTCCGAATCGATGGCCTCCTCACCGTGAGCGCTTCGCGAGTCGTGCTCGCGGGCGAGGGCGCTCTCGCGAGTCGGCTCTGGTTCACCCGCCAGGACGTTTCCTACGGCGCTCATCTGCGCTTTGGTGGGAGCGAGAACGTCACCAGCGAGACACCGCTCGCGCGTGATGCGTACACCTTCGACACGGTCCTCGAGGTCGCGGACGCAGCGGGTTTCGCGATAGGCGATGACGTCCTGGTCGGGCAGACGATCAGCGACGCCTTCATCGCTGAACACGGCATGACCGGCACCTGGCAAGCATTCAATGGCACCTGGCAGGCGTTCTTTCGGCGCACCGTGGTTGCAGTCGATGTGAACACAACGCCACCGCGCGTGACCCTCGACGTGCCGCTCCGATCGACGCTTGCGGTCGTGCACGGCGCGAGTTTGCGGCGCGTAACTGGCACTCTGCACGAGGTTGGCATGCAGGCCATTGGCGTCGCGAACGCGGGCGCCTGGGAAGCCGCGTGGGCGGTCGACCAAATCAATGTGGTCATGTTCGAGCACGTCGCCGACGCCTGGATAAGCGGCGTCGACTCGTTCGTGTCGCCCGGGGCACCGGCGAGCGGCATGGGCGCCGGTGCGCACCTGCAAGCGAACGGTATCCTCGTCAGCGGCTCGAAGCGCGTGACCGTCGCCGACAGCCACCTCGCAAAGGCGCAGAACCGAGGATCGGGGGGCAACGGCTATCTGTTCGAGGTGCGCCAGTCGAGTGATGTCCTGACGCGTGACTGCAGCGCGCGTGAAGGCCGCCACAACTTCATCCAGAACTGGGGGTTTGGTACGACGGGCTGCGTGTGGTTGCGCGTCTCCGCGGCCGATGGTGCCCAGGTCCCGCTCGGCCCCCTGTTCGACACGGCCATCTCCGCGCCAAGCGAGTACCACCACTCGCTGGCGACCGCGAACCTCGTCGACGACAGCACCTTCGACGACGGCTTCAAGGCCGAGAATCGCGGCTCGTACAGCACCGGCGCGGGCCACACGGCGAGCGAGTGCGTGTTCTGGAACATCGCCGGGTTCGAGGTCGTCTCGCTGCAATACGGGCGCGGCTACGTCATCGGGAGCGCACCTGGGATGGGCGTGAGTACGTCGCTTGGCCTTTCGGGTGGGGAAGGCTCCGCGCCGGAAGACTGGGTCGAAGGCCGCGACCTCGGGCCTTGGCTCGAGCCCGGCTCGCTGTACGAGGACCAATTGCGACGGCGACTCGGCGGCGAGGTGCCCTGATGGAGCGGTGATGGAGGGCGGGCCACTTGAATTGTGTAGGCAGTCCTGACATGGACTCGGCCTGTAGATGCGAATCGCCGCGCACCATAGGATCGTTGGGGCCTGTCTCTGGCTGGGGCTCATGCTCGGCTGCGGGAGCGGGCTCGAGGGCGACACATCGCGCGTGGAACCCGACACGAGGCTTCGCGATACGCTCGACGCCGACGACGGCGACGACGCGGACATCGCGAGTGACGTGCCCGAGATCCCTGATATCGAAGAGGTCCACGACGCCGACGCCGAGGTAGACGTTCCCGAGGACAGCCGCGACGAGACGCTGCCCGACATCAGCGATACCAGCGACGCGGGCGAGGTCGAAGCCGACGTGCCGACCCCGTGGCGCAGCGCGCTCTACCCCGTCGATTGGCAGCCCGGGTTCAGCGACCCGGCCACCGGCGCGATGCTCCAGGACTACTCCTACGCCGGCTACCACAACGGTGAAGCCCCGCTCGGAGCCGGCCTCGGTCCGAACGGTCCGGCGTCCCTCGCCCGCTTCGACGTCACGACCTACGGCGCCACCCCGACCGCCGATCCACTCATGGCGACCGACAGTACGGACGCTTTCCAGGCCGCCATCGACGCGGCGCGCGCGGCCGGCGGCGGGCTCGTGTTCGTGCCCGCGGGCATCTACCGAATCGACGCGTGGCTCACCGTAGGCTCCTCGCGCATCGTCATCCAGGGCGAGGGTCCGGCCGCGAGTCGCCTCTGGTTCACGCGCAAGGTCGGCATGTCGCAATCGGCCCACCTGCGCTTCATCGGGAGCGAAACGGTCACGACCGAGGTGCCGCTCGTGCACGACGCGGTCCGCCTCGACAACACCGTCGCGGTCGCCGATGCATCGGCGTTCAACATCGGCGAAGACGTCGTCATCGGACAGCCGATCAGCGAGGCCTTCCTCGCGGCGCGCGGAATGACCCGACTCTGGTCGGGCTATCTGGGCCAATGGCAGCCGTTCTACCGGCGCACGATCGTCGGCATCGATCGCGCCTCGCAGCCCAACCTCGTCCGCCTCGACGTGCCGCTGCGCGGCGGCCTCGACGTCAGCGACGGCGCCAGCCTCCGGCGCGTCTCCGGGCTCATCCGCGAGGTCGCCCTGCAAGACACCGGCATCGCCAACGCGGTCGACTGGGAGACCGCCTGGGGTGGCGACGAGATCAACGCCATCACGTTCGCGTTCGTCGCGGATGGCTGGGTGAAGAACGTCGCGTCGTGGGTGTCGCCCGGTGCCCCGACGAGCGGCTTTGGCCAGGGCGCGCACCTGCAATCGAGCGGGCTCCTCGTCGCCAACTCGAAGCGCTTCACGGTCGCCGATTGCCGGCTCGACAAAGCGCAGAACCGCAGCGAGACCGGCAACGGCTTCCTGTTCGAGGTGCGCCAGTCCAATGAGGTCCTGACCCGCGATTCGAGCGCTCGCGAGGGCCGGACGAACTTCACTGTAGGGCGCGGCTTCGGCACCTCGGGCTGCGTCTGGTTGCGCGTGAGCTCCGCCGCTGGCGCCTCGGTTCCGCTCGGGCCGATGACCGACCAGAGCATTCCCGCGCGCAGCGAGATGCACACGCTCGCGACCGCGAACCTCGTCGATGCCTGCGACTTCGAGGACAGCTTCGACGTCGTCGTGCGCGGGCGCGTCAACAACGGCAGCGGCCACAGCGCCACCGAATCGGTGTTCTGGAACTTCGCCGGGCGCGAGGTGATTTCGCTCCAATATGGCCTTGGCTATGTCATCGGCAGCAAGCGCGGCACCCGCGTCTCGACCTCACTCCTCTTGTCTGGGGCGGTCGCGACCGAGCCCGAGGACTGGGTCGAAGGCTTGAATGCCGCCGACCTCCTGGTGCCCACGTCCCTCTACGAGGACCAGCTCGCGCGCCGGCTTGGCAACGCCGACCGATGATCGTTATTCTCGGGCCATGACCCCACGCCCACGTTGCTGGCAGTGCCGAACGATCCTCGAGCTCGACGCGGGCCGTCCCGTCGGTCGCAGCGAGACCTGCCCCGAGTGCGACGCCGACATCCGCGCCTGCCGCAGCTGCGCGAACTGGGAAGCGTCCAATCGCACCTGCCGCGAGCCGACCGCCGAGGTCCCGGCCGACGCGGAGCGACGCAACTTCTGCGGCGCGTTCCAGCTCGCCGCGCCAAAGACCGAGGAGGCCGCTCCCAAGGTTGAAGCGGCCTCGCCCGATGGCAGACAGCTGAACGCGAAGGAGCGGCTCGAAGCACTCTTCAAGCGTTGACTCGCTCAGTCGGCGCAAGCCGGCATCTTCACGACCCGATCGACCCCACCCGCGATGGGGTCGACGATGATGAACACGCCCTGCGCGCCGACGCCCTCGTTGAGCACGGCGAGCTTGCCGCCGCTGGTCGCGAACAGCCAGCCCCACTGCGCATGGGTCGCTGGCTTCTGCGACAATGCATCACGCGGGACATAGCGCTGGAGATCGACCCGCCGCAGCACGGTGCCCGTGACCACGTCTTGAACCGCCAGCTCGCTGCCGTACTGCTCGCGGAAGGCCCAGTCGTTGGCACCGCCGCCAACGACTCGCAAGGGCTTCACGTCGAGTGCCTGCCAGTTGTCGCGGCCGCCGACCCAGGCCTTGCGTTCGCCGCTTTCGGCGTCGGCCAGGTAGGCACGACCGGCGGCCCCGCCGCAGACCGAGATCGTCACGAGCAGGGTGCGCGCGCCGACGAACGAGACCCCGGCGCAGGTGAAGTCGTCGCTGCCTGCAACGAACTTTGCGCGCCGCACGCCGCCCGGCAGGTCGTAGATATAGGCGACCGCGGGCTTGCTGTCGGCGCCCGCGGTGACGGCGATGCGCTCGGCTTTCGCATCCACCTCGGCGCTGGTGGCGCGCTGTCCGTCGAGATCGAGCTTCAAGCCCGAGGCCTTGACCACCAGCGCGCCCGAGGTCTCTTCGAGCGCGACCTCTGGCGGGAACGGACGAAAGGTCGGCGCATGCAGGATCTCGTTCGGCACGGCCGCGGCTTCGAGCCGGCCGGTCGCTAGGTCGAAGCGGTAGCACGCGACGATCGGGCCATCGCCGCCCACGCGCGAAGGCTCGCGCCGGCAACCGAAGAAGCTGTCGCCGACCAGCTCGGCGTGCTCGAACGGGCTCACCTCTGGGCCGCCGGGTCGCCCGAGCACGATGCAGCTCGCCGGCGCGGAAGGTGCGACGACGGCCGCGGCGGGGCGCGCGCAAGACGGGATCTGCAAGGTCGCGAGCATGGTGCCGGCCTTGCCGTCGACCAAGACCAGCGTGCCTTGCGCCGGCCCGTCGTGCACCACCAGGAGGCGGCCGTCACCCAACCCGAAGAGCGCGCCATCGTCGCCATCGGCAACTGGCCGGCCGCCAGTGGAGGCTCTGCCATCCTTGCGAAGGCCCGCGTACTCAGCCGGAAACGTCGGCGCGAGGTCGAGCGTCTCGCGCAGCGCGCCGCTCGCGACGTCGTGGCTGGCGAGCGTCAGGCCGTCCTGGTCGCGAAAGGCCCAACGACTGCCTTCGACCTGAGCGGCGAAGACCTTGTAGCCGCGGAAGCCGGGCGGGCCGACCTGGGCGCGCGTCGCATAGGTCGTCGGGTCGAGCAGCAGGGCTTCGCCACGGGTGCCGTCACACTGCTGGCGACGCACGAGCAGCACGTCGGGGCCGAGGAACTCCATGTCGCCGCACGGGAAGTCCTCGCTGCCGATGACGAGCGTCTTGACGGCGCGGCGCGTGACGACGTCGTAGAAGGTCGCCTTCACAGGGGCGCCGGGGCGGCCTTCGGTCGTGACGACAACGCGCTTTCTGTCGGCGTCGAAGTCGCCACGGATGTAGCGATCGCCCGTGACGTCGAGCGCCTTGCAGTCGGTGAACTCGGTCGTGCAAAGCGAGATTGCGCCACTCTCGAAGTCGACACGCAGGCCGCCGGGCACGTCCATGATCTTGGCGCCGGGGGCGGTCGTCAGCGCGGGATGGTCGCGCGGCGCGAGCGTCTTGTGCTGGAGGTCGAACGCCCAGCAGGCCTGGGTGCCCGCGTCGTCGTGGCAAAAGCTGAAGATGCCCGCTTCGAGCGCCATGGACTCGAGGTTCTTCGGGTTGCCAGGGAAGATGTTCGCGCACGCGCTGGTCGGCTCGGGCGAAGGTGCTATCGCCTCGGGTAGCGGGGCGGGGGCGGGCGGCAGCGCGGGCGCGGGGGGCAGCGGGACCGGCAGCGGGACCGGCTGGAGTACGACGGTCGGCGCGCCGGCGTCCGCGGTCGGGGTCTTGGGCGTGCACGCCGCGAGTGCAACGAGGGCGGCGATACTGGGAATGCGCATGGTGGTTCCTTCGGGCAAGGGGGCGCGCGGGCGCGCTATCAGTCGGCGACGAATGGAGCGGATGGCGGCGCTGGCGTGGACGTGGGCGTGGGCGTGGGTGCGGACGTGGGCGTGGGCGCGGGCGCGGAAAAGATCGACTCGATCTGCTCGAGCAGCTTGTCGAACTCGACCGGCTTGGTGTGGTAGTCGGTGCAGCCGGCGGCCAGAGCGCGTTCGCGATCACCGCTCATCGCGTGCGCTGTCAGCGCGATGATCGGCGTCGCGCCCAGCTCGGGTAGCGCGCGCACCTGACGGGTCGCCTCATCGAGCAGCACCAGCTCGACCGGGTGCTCGCTCATGAGCGACAGCGCGAGGCGTCCGTTCGTCGCCTGGACGACGATCCAGCCCTGCTTCGCAAGCGCCCGGGTGAGCACGTCGCGGGTCAGCTCGTCGTCCTCGACGACCAATACGACCCCGGGATCCGAGACAGCCTGCATCTGGTGGGTCACGTCGGGCGAAGGCGCGCGCGCGGCCTCATGTAACGGCGCATGAGCGGGCGCGGGAACGGGCGCGGCCTCATGCAACGGCGCATGAGCGGGCGCGGGAACGGGCGCGGCCCCATGCAACGGCGTATGAGCGGGTGCGGGAACGGGCGCGGCCCCATGCAACGGCGTATGAGCGGGTGCGGGAACGGGCGCGGCCCCATGCAACGGCGCATGAGCGGGCGCGGGCACGGGCGCGGCCTCATGCAACGGCGCATGAGTGGGCGCGGCCTCATGCGCTGGCTCCTGTGCATCGCTGAGCGGCTCCACCTCGACCGGCAACCACAACGTGAACGTCGACCCCGCGCCGACCCTGCTCTCGACCGTGATGCGCCCACCCATCAGCTCGGCGAAGCGCTTGCTGATAGCGAGCCCGAGACCGGTACCGCCGAAGCGGCGCGTGGTCGATGCGTCGGCCTGCATGAACGGCTGGAACAGGCGTGCGACCTGCTCGGCGCTCATGCCGATGCCGCTGTCGACAACCGCGAACATGAGCTCCGCGCGCGCCCCACCCTCTGGCCCGTCCGGCCCGACCGGAGCCACCGCCACGCGCAGCGACACGGCACCCTTGTCGGTGAACTTGGACGCGTTGGAGAGCAGGTTGAGCAGGATCTGCCTCACCTTGGTCGCGTCGCCGCACATGCTCGCGACGCCCGCCGCGCACTTCACCGTGAGGCGCGTGCCGTGCTTTCGCGCCGCCGGCATGACCGCCTGCACGACCTCGTTTGCGATCGCCGCCACATCGAAGCGCTCGAGGTGCAGCTTCATCTTGCCGGCCTCGACCTTCGACAGGTCGAGCACGCCGTTGACCAACATCAGGAGATGTCGACCCGCCCCGCGGATCTTCTCGAGGTCAGCCACCAGCGCGGTCGCGCCCGCATCCTTCGCGTCCTCCTGGAGCAGCTCGCTGTACAGGATCACCGCGTTCAGCGGCGTCCTCAGCTCGTGGCTCATGTTCGCCAGGAAGTGACTCTTGGCGATGTTGGCGAGCTCGGCGTCGGCCTTCGCCGCCAGCAACATCTGCTCGATCTCCTTCCTTAGCGCCGTGCCGGTCGCCGCGGTGATCGCGAACAGCGCCTGGCTCCGCAGCTCGGACGCGGAGGCGCGCCGTTCGGTCACGATGCGCGATTCTTCGGCCCGCATGTCGGTGGCTATCACCCGCCCCGCCGACAGCAGCGTATCGCTCGCACGAACATCGAATCGCTCACGGCGCTGCACTTCGCGCGTGAGCACGCCCCACAGCTTGCCGACCTCGACGCGAATCGCCGCGAGCCGCTCCTGCTGGTGCGCGTTGTCGCTCGTGTGGGCTTCGAGCGCGACGAACTCGCTGTCGACCACCGCAACCGTCGCCACATAGGGCTGAATCTGCCGCGCCGCACCGGTCGCGAGGTAGGCGCGCTGTGACGCGACCGCTGGAGACGCGTGCGCGATGCGGCCACACAGGAACAGCGCCGGCGCCAGCCCACCCGGCGGCAGCACGCCGATCACCAACAACGCCGGCCGCTCGCGCGTGATCTGTGCATCGATGCCGGCGGGCATCGCGCGGCTCGAGCACACCTCCACACGTGCCACGTTCGGCGCGCACAAGCGCGCGATCATCGCCAGCGCCACCTCCTCCGATCGGTGATGGGCCGGCAACGCGAGCCCGAGCGGCAGCACGCGCGGCACAGCATCCGACTCTCCCAGCCCCGCCCGAGTCGGCAGCCCCACGCTCGGCACCTCGGCGACCGTCAGCAACGCCCGCGCAGTGGCATCGAACACGAACGCCTCGTCCTTGGCCTCGACCCATTCGCGCTCACGATCGCGCCGCACGTGCTTCAACGCCGGCAACAGCACATCGTCGAACACGGCCGCGTTGCCGTGCTCACGCGCGTGGACCGCTGCTCTCGCCTGGGCCTCGCGTTCATCCACCGCGAGCAGGCGTTGATAAGACGATGCGTGCGCTGGCAGTGCCGGCAGGTCACCGAGCAACATCGCAAGGAACCCGAAGCGTGGCGCGTGCTGCCCCAACACCACCAGGCACAACGTCAAGGGCGTCGACAGCACCAACCCGACCGGCCCCCAGAGCCACGTCCAGAACGCCGCCGCGACCAGCAGTGCAAGCGGCGACACACCCGTATGGCGACTGAACAGGAGCGGCTCGATCACGTTCGCTGTCATGATCTCGAGCACCACCATCAGCCCGACCACACCCGCCGGCAGCGCCCAGCCCGGCGACGTCGCGACCGCCAAAAGAGCCGGTGCAGCGGCCGCGATCAGCACGCCCACGTAGGGAATGAAGCGCAGCACCGCCGCCGCGAAGCCCCACACGAACCAGTACGGCACCCCGAGGATCGCCAGCCCGAGACCGAAGACGGCACCGAGGCCGAGGTTGACCGAGAGCTGCGCCAGGAGCAACCGGCTCAACCGCCGCGCACCTTCGACCGTGGCCCGCGTCGCACCCGTCAGGTGACCGTAGCCGAGCAACCCGAGCGCGCGATTGCGCAGGTCCTCGCGTTTGGTCAGCATGAAGATCACGAGCAACAGCACGACGAAACACGACGCGAGCACCACGACGAGCTCGCCCATCACGCCCAGCACGCGGTCGATCGCGCCGCCACCGGTCGCGAGCGTGACGGTCGTTCCCGGCGGCGGGCTGCCACCGAGATCCCGCACCATGTCGAACAACCCTGTCAGCCCGCCCGAGCCGATGCCACGGAGGCCGCTCAGCTTCGCCTCGATTTCGGCGCGATGGGTCGGCAGCTCGACCGCGAGCCGGACGAGCTCGTTACCGAGCACATAGGTGATGCACGTCGCCGCGAGGAGGCTCAGCAGCACCACCAGCAGCACCGCAGGCACCCGCCCGAGCCGCAGCCGTTGCGCGAAGTCGACCAGCGGCGACAGGATGAACGTCACGAGCGCCGCCACCACCAGGGGCACGATGAACGGCTTGGCGAAGTAGAGCAGCAGCACCATGCAGGCGACCACCAACACCTGTGGCAGCCAGAGCGAGACCGCAACGTGCGGCGCTGGCGGTGGCCCTCGCAAGGATGGCGAAGACTGGACTGCGGGCCCGGCTGGCCAGCTACGTCGTGTTCGTGTCATGGGCTCGGGCACGGTGCGCCGTTGCAGGCGATGAGGTCATTGCCGCAGCTCACGCCGCCAGAGCAGGCGCAGTCTTCGTCGTCGTCGCACTGCAGGTAGCAGCGGGCGCGGCCTTCGCATTTGAAGTCGTTGCAGCGGTCGGCGCCGCGGCAATCGACGTGGCAGACCGCGTCGTCCTTGCACTTCAGCGGCTTGCAGTCGTGTGCTTCGCGGCAGTCGATGGTGCAGGTGCTGTGGCCCTTGCACTCGACGTCGCAGCCGTCGGCGCCGCGGCAGTCGATGTTGCAGCTCGCGCTGTCCTTGCAGTCGACGGTGCAGTTCCCCTGATTGTCCTGACAGTCGATCTTGCAATCGCACGAAGCGCTGCACGCGACGCTGCAACTGCTCTCGCAGGCGCGCGCGCAGGCGCCCTGGCAGCCCCCGCAGATCTCGCTCAGCGGGAGGCAGCCAAGCACACCGTTGCCGCTGTGGCCGGGCGGGCAGGCGCTGCAGCTGAAGGCACCTGGGGTATTGCCGCAGACCGTGAGCGGGTCGCAGGGCGCCGCGGCGCACTCGTCGATGTCACTGCACGTCACCCCATCACCAAAGTACCCGAGCGGGCAGTTGCCGCAGCTGTAGCCGCCGTTGTTGTTGTGGCAGCTCACCCCGGCTGCGCACAGGTCGATGCCGAGCGCGCACTCATCGACATCGTCGCAACCCGTCACGCCAGCTCCAACGAAGCCCGCTGGACACGCGGTGCACCGGAACCCCGCGAGCACATTGACGCACTGGGTACGGGGGTCGCAGGGGCTCGCCGCGGCGCACTCGTCGACGTCGATACAACTGGTCGTGCCGCTGCCGGAGAATCCGGCCGGACAGGCGCTGCAGACGAAGCCGCCGTCGTGATTGTCGCAGGTCGTGCGCGGGTCACAGGGCGCGCCGAGACATTCGTCGATGTCGTGGCAAGCATCGCCGGTGTAGCCCGCGGGACAGGCGCCACAGGTGTAGCTGCCGACGGTGTTGGTACAGCTCACGCGCTGCGAGCAACCTGCGAGCCCGAGCGCACACTCGTCGCGGTCCATGCATCCGGTAAGTCCGTTGCCGTCGAACCCGACCGGGCAGATGCCGCAGTAGAAGGCACCACTGGTATTGACGCAGGTCGTCAGGGGGTCGCACGGCGCCGTCGCACACTCATCGATGTCCTCGCAGCTCGTCTTGCCGCTGCCCGTGTAGCCGGCCGGACAGTCGCCGCAGAGAAAGCCACCAATGACGTTGGTGCAGGTCACGAGTGGGTCGCAGGGAGGGAACGCGGCCGCGCACTCATCAATGTCGATGCACACGTCGTCAACGCTCAGGAAGCCGACTTCGCACCCGCCGCAGCGATATCCGCCCACGGTATTGGTGCAAAACGCCGCAGCATCGCAGCGGTCGAGACCGGTCGCGCACTCGTCGACGTCGCGGCATCCGGTGCGGCCGTTCCCGGCCCATCCAGCCGGGCAGTCGGTACAGCGCCAGCCTCCTTCGCTGTTGACACACGTCGTGTCGCCATCGCAAGGGTGGGTCAGAATGGCGCACTCATCGCTGTCGACACAGCGTCCGCCGATGGCGGCGAAGCCCTCGCGGCAACGTCCGCAAATCGCGTTGCCAGACACCATCACGCACGTCTCGAACGACGCGCAGCCCCCGTTGTCGCTGCCGCAGCGCACGCCTATCGGCTCGGCGTAGTCGGTGCCATAGGAGATTGTCGCGGCATCTGACGCGACCCGGCGGTTCTCCGCGACGCAAGCACCGAAGCATGCGAACAGGAGTACCGGGATTCGGGGCACAGATGACTTGAGCACGAGGCCCTCCGCCGTGCTCAACGCAAGATCCACGCCAGTGATGCGACGCGGCTGCTATCGCTTGCGCGCGAGGAAGATCCCATCGCGCACTGTCAGCATGACCGCCTCGACCCGCGAGTCGGCCGCGACATGCCGGTTGAACGCCACGATGTGATGGTCGTCGTCTTCGACCGGGGCGAGCACGCGTCCCGACCACAAGACGTTGTCGGCGATGATGAGCCCGCCCGGACGCACGGCCGGCACGAGCGTGTCCCAGTAGCCGATGTAGCCGCCCTTGTCGGCGTCGATGAACGCCATGTCGATCGGCCCCGAGCTCGCGAGATATTCGCCAAGCAGCGTGCGCGCATCACCGAGGTGCAAGGTGATCTTGTCCTGGGCCCACGGCGCTTGGGCCCAGTAGCGCCTGGCAACCGCGGTCGCGACGGGATCGATGTCGAACGTGTGCAGCTCGCCACCCTCCGGCAGCCCCTCGGCGATCGACAGCCCCGAGTAGCCGGTGAAGGTGCCGACTTCGACCACCTTGCGCGCATAGGCGAGCTGCGTGAGCAGCTTCAGGAGCCGCCCCTCGAGCTGGCCCACCTGCATCTGCGGCGAACGCACGCTCGCGAACGTCTCCGCGCGCAGCCGCTCGTAGAGTTCGGGCAGCACCGCGGTGTGGGCGCGGCAGTAGTCTTCGAGTCCTTCGAGCACGAGGTTCATCATGCGCTCCCGCCGATCGCGCGCCGACGCCGCCACCACCCATACGCGGCGTGCGCGATGAGCCCCAGGAGCAACAGCCACGCGAACAGGTTGCCCGTCAGGCCATAGATCGTGCCGCCGTGCATCATCGGCACCTCGCTCACGAGCGTCTCGGCACCGTCGAGGCGCGTCGCACCGACGAGGCGGCCGGTCGGGTCGATGAACGCGGACACGCCGGTGTTCGTCGCGCGCACCAGCGTCAGCCGGTTCTCGACCGCGCGGAAGACGGCCAGCGCGAGATGCAGCCAGGGCTCCGAGGTGCGCCCGAACCAGGCGTCGTTCGTGACGTTGATGATCACGTTGGGCGCGAGGTCGGCGAGCTTCCCGGTGAAGTCGACCATGATGTCCTCGTAGCAGATCATGATCCCGATCTTGTGGCCGCGCCACGAGAACACCTTGACCTCGTTGCCGGCGCTGAAGCGCCCGGCCTGCGGGAACGCATCATAGAGTCCGGGGAACGTGTCGCCGAACGGCATGTACTCGCCGAACGCCAGGAGATAGACCTTGTCGTAGCTGCCAAGCAGCCGCCCGCGCTGGTCGAGCAGCAGCGCCGTGTTGAAGAGCTGGCGCCGGTCCTTGCCTGGGAGCGGCGGCGCCCATGTGAGCCCGCCGAGCAGGATCGGCGTCGTGAAGCCACGCTGGATCCCCGTGCGGTCGTCTTCCGCGACCTGGCCGAGCTCGAGTGCGGGATCACTATCGAAGTCCGCGAGCGTCGGCAGCGGCGCGACACCCTGCCGCACCCAACGCACGTCGCGCGGCAGCGGCATCGCCTGCACCCAGTCAGCGGACGCGATGGCGCTCACCCCACCCGCCCCGGCCGCGGACTGCCAGGCACCCGCCCCTTCCGGACGAAGCCACATCGCCCCGCTCGCGTCACCGACCAGCACCGCCCCGAGCGGGTCCACCGCCAGCGTCAGAACATCCACCGCATTGGGCAGCCGCGCCTCGCGCCACACCCCGTCCGAACGCAGCGCGACGAAGCCCCCCGTGCCCGCAATCCAGGGTTGCCCGTGGCGATCGAACGCCACCGACCTGAGATCGACTTCACCCGGGAGCCGCTCGACCTGCCACCCCGCCTCGAGCCGCACCGCGATCGTGCCTTTGTCGCCGACCGCGAGCGCCAACTGCCCGAGCTCCGGCACCTGCCCCCAGGCGACTGCCCTGAACGCGATCTTGCCAGGCGCAGCCGCCACTGCCGGCGACAATGTCGCATCGACCAGGCGGACCTTCTCGCGCTCGATTTCCAGTATGACGCCGTCGTCGCCGACGATCACACCGTCACGCCCGGTGCGCATCGCAACCGCGTTCAGGTTCTGGCTGACGCCCGAGGGAACCGCGACGAACGCCTCACCGAGCCGGGCGAACGCGATCGCACCCGCCTTGCCGACGACCCAAGCGACCGCCCGCGCGTGGTCCTCGCGCTCGCTGAACCCGGGCGCCGGTGCCAACGCCAGCGCCGTGAACTCGCCGGGCGGCAGCTTCGACCCCGAGCCTACCAGACCCTCGGGCCCGAGCACTGCAAACAGGTCCTCCCGCAACGCGGCGATGGCTGTGCCACCCGCGGAGGCAGCCGTCGTCACTGCGGCCACCGGGCGCCACAGGAACCCGTCACTCGCCGCATCGTAGACCCACTCGACCAGCGTGCCGCGCGGCCCGAGGCCAAGCGCCATACGATCGGTGCGCTTGATGAACGGATCGTCGAGCGGGAAGTAGGACGACTCCGGCCAGATCACGAGGTCGACCCCCAGCTTCTCGAGCTCGGCCGACATCGTCTGGTGTTTCAGTAAGTTGCGGTGCAGCGTCAGCGCCTGCTCGCGCGGCGGCAGGTGCTTGGCCTGCTTTTCGAAGATGCCGATGTCCGCCTCGACGAGCCCGAGCTTCACCTTCTCGGCAGCGGCGATGTCGGAATCGACCATGCCGATCCGGATCTGCCCGTAGATGAGCACCGCGGCCGTCCCGAGGAACGTGATGATCAACGCGCGCCGGGGCAGCGCCGGCCGCGCCGGGTCACGCCGCAGCGTGTGATGGACCCACAGGCGATGCAGCCCCGAGTTGAACGCGACCATGACGAACGTGATGCACATCACCCCGCCCAGCTCGGCGATCTGGATGGCCGGCAGGAAGCGGTACTGGCTGTTGGCGAAGTACCACGGGAAGATCATCGGGAAGAGCCACTCGACGACGGTCCAGATCGCCGCCGCCTGCCACACCGGCACGAGCCCATCGGGTCGCCGCTTCGCCGCGCGCGCGAGGAAGAGGGCGATGAACGCGAGCATCAACCCCTGATAGAACGAGTTGAGGAGCGTCAGCGGCCAGTAGACATACCACGGCAAGTGACCGAATTCACGCAGCACTTCTGATATCCACCAGAAGCCGCCGAAGTTCGCGACCAGCCCAGCGAAGGCGCCAAACCAGAACGCCTGCTTGCCGCGAAGCCCACGCACCGCCTCGAAGAACGGCACCAGCGCAAACCACGCGAGCGGCCAAAGATTCGTGTCGCGCTCGGTCGAGAACGGGAACGACAAGAACGTCAGCACCCCCGCGAGCGCCATCAGCGCCGCGCGTCGCAAGCGGTCCCGCCACGGCAGGGGCGGAACCTTCACCCGCGCACGCTTCGTCATGGCACCACGAGCTTCAGCGCCGCCGGCAGCACCTCGAAGCGTGCCGGCAGCGTACCGAGCGCCTCGCCGTCGATGTCGAGGTAGACGCTCACGCCCGCCTCGGACATGGCCTCGATCACGTTCGCCCGGCGCATCAGCACCTTCGGGTGATAGACGTGTTTGCCGTCGTAGAGCGAGCGCGACAAGAGCATCAGCTCGACGCGGCTGAGGTCGCCCAACACCCCCACCTCGAGCGAGCCCGAGTCGAGGCGCGCGTCCGGGCACACCTTCATGCCACCGCCGAAGTAGCGGCCGTTGGCGATGGCGACCGTCACGATCGGTCGCGGTGGCAACGCCTCGCCATCGAGTGTCAGGGTCACGCGCGGGTTCCGCCAGCCCCACATGCTCTTCAATGTGGCGCCGAAGTAGGCGGCCTTGCCGCCGAACTGCTTGAAGGCACCGACGTTGCGATCGACCAGCCCCGACAGGCCGAAGCTCGCGATGTTGATGAAGCAGCGCGCCGTCCGACCGCCGCGCGTCCCTTCGAACGTGACGCGCCCGACGTCGACGACCTGCGTGCGCCCGGCTCTCAGCGCTGCGAGCGCATCTTCGCTCGAGCGGAGTCCGACCGTCTTCCTGAAGTCCCCGCCGGTGCCGCCCGAGAGCAACGCCAGCTCGGCCTCGGGCGCGATCGCCTGGCCGGCCTCATCGAAGAAGCCGTTGACGCACTCGTTGAGCGTGCCGTCGCCGCCGCCCGACAAGACGCGCCCGTAGCCTTCGGACAGCGCCTTACGCACGATGTCGATCGCATGGCCGGCCTTGTCCGTGAAGGCCACATCGAAGTCGCCGATCGCGTCGCGCAGTGGATGCTCGAGCCGCCGGAACACGTCGGCCATTGCGCCGCCGCCCGCATGCTCGTTGATGACCGCCAGGGTCTTCTTGCCGTCCATGTTTACGCCGCCTCTTGCATCACGCCGCCGCCCCATCCCCGACCACCGCCTCGGCGACGAGACCGACTGCGTGATCGACCTGGGTCACCAGCACGAGCCCGCGCTCGACCCGCCGTGCCTGGGCCGCGCGCAACGCCTCGACGCACTCGGTCGAGAACGACACGAGCCGCTCGAAGCCGGCATCCGTCGCCGCTTCGAGGATGATGTCCGCCATGCCCTCGGTGGTCGTCGTGCGGGCTCCCGTCCGCCCCGTGCCACCACAGCAGCCGGTGATCTCGGCGCGCTTGGGCAGCTCGTGCAGCGGCCCGACCAGCACCCGGCGCAACACCTGGCGCGGCACATCGCGCACGCCGAGGTGGCGAGAGAGATGGCAGCTCTCGTGATAGGCGACTCGCCCCGCCACGCGACGCACCACCGCGCCCGCGAGGAGCGGCAACAACATCTCGGAGACATGCAGGATTTCGGCGCCGATCGAGAAGCCGAAGCGCGGATAGACCTCACGCAGGAGGAACAACGCCTCGGCCGACATGACGACCAGGTCACGCGCCCCGGCGCTGGCCGCATGCGCCTTTTTGGCAAGCTCGACGAACGTCGCATGGTCGCCCGAGAACCACGCATCGTAGCCGAGGTCTAGGCGCGCCAGCTCACCCCACGCAAGCGCGTCGACATCGAGCCGGTCGCACAACGACAGCACCTGCAGCACCGCATCCGGCAGCGCCCCGCGCCCCGGCACGAGCGACACCGCCGGTCGTTCTTCGTAGCGCGATCGCGCCCCTAGCCCACTGAAGAGGCCCACGTCGACGTCGGCCGTGCCCGCCGAGGCCAAGGCAGCCATAGGCGATACTCCCGCTACGACCGCGAGCTCAGGCTTCGCCCTCACGATGTCGGCCCGCACGTGCACGAGTGCGCTCATCACGTCGTTTTCGTGCAGGCACGCATTCGTGCACGCGCCGCAGCCGTTGCATGCGCGCAGCGTTCGCATCACGTCCGCGTCCGCCTCGACCTTGCCGGCGCGCACGTGCCGCGCGAGGCTCATCATGCCCCAGGGCGACACGGTGTCACTGCCTTCGGCGGTGGCGACGGGGCATGCGTGCCGGCACAGGCTCGGGCAGTAGGTGCAGAGGCCGAGCGCCTCGTCGAGATCGGTCTGGGCCACCTTCGTCTTGTGTGCGTGCTCAACCATCGGGATTGAGGATCCCCTTCGGGTCGAGCCGCTGCTCGAGCCCGCGTTGGTACCCGTGCCAGGCGCGTGCGCGCGCCATCGTCGCCGGCAGGTGCTCGGCGACGAACGCCTGCGTCGCGCCTGTGTTCGACTCGCCGTCGCTCTCGGCCGGGCCATTGGCGCCGTCGGCGATCGACAGGTAGCCCCCGTGCCTGCTCATACGAACGATCCATAGGCCTGGCGGCACATCCCGTCCGAGCTGCTCGGCGAGCCGCACGAGGTCGCTCATGCGCGCGGGCACGACCGGCGCGGTCCACGCACGCGGCGACGGCAAGAGCCCCTCGTGGACGTTCCAGCCGACCGGCGGCTCGAGCCGCACGAGGTCGGGCCCAATCAACGAATCGAGCTCGCGCCCGCCACCCATGAGTCGCTTCGGATCGCCGGCGGTGCCAGTCACCCAAGGCTCGACCAGCACGAGCACGGGCAGGTCTTCGTTGAGACCGACGCGCTTTTTGCCCCAGGCCCGGTCGTGAGCGGGCGTCAGGAGCTCGAATGCACGCGGGTCGAGTCCGCTCGCGATGGCCCGCTGCACCCCCGCAATGGCCGCACTGAGCGAGGGTGCGCCAAAGCTGTGCACCGCACGGGTGACGTTGGGATAGATGCGCAGCGTGACCTCGTGGAGGATCCCGAAGCGGCCACGCGACCCGAGGAACAGCCGATCGAAATCGGGACCGACCGCCTTGCGCGGCGCCGCCTTCGAGTGTGCGACCGTGCCGTCCGGAAAGATCAGGCCAAGACCCAGCACCTCGGTCTCCATCGAGCCGAAGCGCGGGCCCCAGTGCGCGTCGAGGATCGCCGCCAGCACCGCGCCGAGCGGCTCCTGGCGCCAGGGCCGGGTCGGAAGCCCGGTCGTGAACGAACGTTCTTCGAGCTCCTTGTGCAGCTCGGCCATCGAGATCCCGGTCTGCACCGTGACGGTGCCCGACACGATATCGGTGTCCAACACCCGGCGCATGCGCCGCGAGCGCAGGTAGATGCGCGGACGCAAGCCACAACGCTCGGCATCACCACGCCGCGGCCGGCGCGTGAACACCGCCGCGTGCCGCTGGTTGGCCCACTTCAGGATCTCACTCAGCTCGACCTGGGCCGCTGGCTCGATGGCCCATGCCCCACCCGCCGACGGCTCGCCATCGTGCTGCGTCTCGATCTGCTCGGCCGGTACGATCGAGCGAAGCTCCTCGATGAGCGATGCCCCGGCGGCCTCGGGTCGCAGGTGGATGGTCTTGCCGCCTCTACCACCCGCAGCATCGCCACGCTCGGCGCCTACGGCCGGCGGCAGCGCCGTCGTGTCGTCCTCGGCCGTGTCGGCAACCTCGTCCGGGAAGAGCTTGCCGGGGTTCATGATCCCGTGCGGGTCGAGCGTCGTCTTGAGTGCCCGCCACGCCTTGACCATGTGCCCGTGCTCGCGCCCCATGGCGGCCATCTTGTGGAGCCCCACGCCATGGTGGTGGCTCAGCGTCGCGCCAGCCCCGAGCACCGCTTCGATCGCGTGCTCCCAGGTGCGCTCGTAGTGTTGCTCGGCCCGACCCGCGTCGCGCCGGTGACCGGCCATCGTGAAGTAGATGCTCGCGCCCTCGCGATACGCGTGGCTGAAGTGCGCCATGATGAAAGCGTGCGGCGTGACCGCCTTGCGCACGGCGCTGTAGAGGCCTTCGAGGCGGTCCCAGGTGGTGGCGACCTCCATCGTGTCGACCCAGGCGCCCATGTTCATCAGCTTTGTCTGTTTGAAGCCGACCGCGTAACGCTTGGCGAGCCACGCCTCACCGATGCGCGAGCCCGCGTCGGTGGCGCCCTGTCGCAACAGGATTTCGCTCGCCGCGTAGCTCTCGGCGATGACCTCGGCCTCACCCCCTTCAAAGCCGGTAATCATGAGACACGGCGACGGCGCCGCGTTCGCGAGCCGATTCGTCACGCCTGGCAGCATCAGCCCGCCGACCATCGCGCCGCGCTTGGCCGCCCGGGACAACGGATGCAGCGCCTTCTCGAGTCGCGCCATCGGCTTGCGGGTCGCGTGCTTCAGGATCGAGCGCAAGGCCCCCATCGGCCCTTCCATCTCGGCGCCGGGGTCATCGTGCTCCTTGCCGAGCGCGATGAGCGAATCGAAGGGATCGTAGAGGCGCAGCACAATGGGCTTCAGGCCCGCCTGCATGACGGCCCGCATTCCCTTGAAGCCTTCTTCGAGATGGCGGAAACGCCACGCCCGGAAGCGGCGTGCGTCGGGCAGCGGCCGAATCTTGAGCTCGCAGCCGAGGATGATCCCAAGTGTGCCTTCGCTACCGACGATGAGCTGGGTCCAGTCGGGCGCACCGGGCGCGCGATAGGTCGTATCGAGGATCTCACCCGCCGCGAGCGCCACCTCGAGCCCCAGGACCATGTCTTCGATCTTCCCGTATTTCGACGAGAACTGCCCACCCGAGCGGGCCGCCAGCCAGCCGCCGACGGTCGAGCACATGATGCTCGACGGGAAGTGCCCGAGCGTGAAGCCGGCGACGTTCAACGCATCTTCGAGGTGCTGCCCGTTGGCGCCCGCCTCGACCGAGACGGTCATCGATACGGGATCGATCGAGCGCACGCGCCGCATACGCTTCACGTCGACGACAACCCCGCCGCGCACCGGGATGGTGCCACCGCAGACCCCCGAGCCGCCGCCGTACGGCACCACCGGCACCTGGTGCTCGTGGCAGTACGCGAGGATGGCTGCCACCTCGGCCGCAGACGCCGGCCAGGCGATGCAGTCGGGCGGGAAGCGCTCGATCTCACCGGCCATCTTCCATATCTGGGCCTTCGGCCAGAAGTCGGCCGAGTAGGCGATGCGATCGGCGCGCGATGTCGACACGTTGTCGTCGCCGACGATGTTCGCCATCGCGCTGACGAGGTCAGCTCGGAAACCGGCGAGGCCGCCGGAACGTTCGGTCTGTATGAGGCGCGCCATGCCGGGGGCGGAGCATACGCGGAAGCCGACGATTGGCAAGGCCGTCCAGCGTATCGGCGAGAGCGTCATCCCCTCCCCCCTCCCCCTCCTCCCCCTCCTTCTCCTCCTCCTTCTCCTTCTTCTTCTTTTCCTCCTCCTGCTTCGCCATAACTCGTGGCCGTCAGGGGATTGGCTGGGTCGGCTGTTGCCGCTACCCTGCGAGCGTGGACGCCCGCAAGGACCAGCACGGGACCGCTTGGCAGGCGGCGATCGACTATGGAATCGACGTCTCACTGCTCGAGGAGAACCTGAGGCTCACGCCTGATGAGCGGCTTGACCAGCTCGTCGCGATGCAGCGCCTCTACGACGCCGTGCGGGCGGAGCGTGTAGAGCCATTGTGTAATCTCGCCACGTTGGAGGGCTTTTGGAACCTCGACGTGACGACCGCACTCGGGCGGCTCAATCTCCTGGGCGAGACCCCAATCGGCGACTACGCGCGGCTCGCTGAATGCGCCGTGACCATGACGCTCGCGGGCGTGTCGGTCCAGGTCATCGCCCTCGACGACCTCATCGCCATCAAGCGGGCGCTGGGACGGCCCAAGGACCTCCTCGTTTCGACCGAGCTCGAGGCCATCCGCGAACGCCTACGTTCGCGCGACAGCTGACCTCGGCTCGCTCTCGGCCGCGCCCGGCGATCGACCAGGCGCGGCGCTTCGCCGAGATCAGGACTCGTCGGATTCGCTGCTCGTCACGGGCGAGAGCGGCAGCGGCAAGGAGCTACCTGGTTCCACGACGAGATCGGCAAGCTGCCGCTCGGGCTCCAGCCAAGGCTCTTGCACCAGCCGCAGAGCGCCTCTGGGCTATGAACCCGCGATCCGGTCGTCGATCTCGTCCGACGGGCCGTACTTGCACCAGCCGCGGAGCGCCTCTGGGCAATGAACTGCAACGAGCGCGCGGCGGCTGGCCCAGTACGCAATGATCGCCGACGAGGACCTTGCCTGAGTGGGTTGAAGCCGGGCTCGAGGCTGGCGACTGGGCGATGAAAGTAAAAGCGGCATCTTATGGGTGCGGGTCCGGCACTGACGGTTCCGTGCGCTGGTTCATGACTGAAGCGCGATGACATTGGCGAGAGTCGTGACTTCCGCTTTGTACTGGGCGGCGATGAGTGCCCAGGCTTTATCGAAGCGGTCACTCT
>Ga0105044_10000237_pt1 | contig 64921 bp, 53 predicted proteins | sample MAT01_FD_78092 | JGI IMG/M metagenome (GOLD analysis project Ga0105044, IMG submission 78092) | Freshwater microbial communities from Lake Fryxell liftoff mats and glacier meltwater in Antarctica - MAT-01 | ecosystem: Environmental > Aquatic > Freshwater > Ice > Liftoff microbial mat | place...
CAGGTCAAGGCCAGCTACAAGGCTGAGCGTGATGCCTGTGATTCGATGAGCGCCAACGCCAAGGACATCTGCGTCGAAACCGCCAAGGGCCGCGAGAAGGTGGCGATGGCTCACCTGCAGGTGCAGCACACCGGCGCGGCGAAGGACCAGTCCAAGCTGGCGGAAGCCCGCTACGAGGCCCGCTATGAAGTCGCCAAGGAAGTCTGCGACGACCAGACCGCCAACGCCAAGGACGTCTGCGTCAAGGAAGCCAAGGCCATGCGCGACAAGGCCAAGGCCGACGTCAAGATGAACAAGGAAGTGCGCGAAGCCCGTACCGACGCTCAAGAGACCAAGATGAAGGCCGACTACAAGGTCGCCACCGAGCGCTGCGATAGCCTCTCGGGTAACAACAAGGACGCCTGCGTCGCGTCGGCCAAGGCCCGCTTCGGGATGTAATCCCGGGCTGTTGTGACACGCTGATCCGAGAAGGGCCCGTTCGCGGGCCTTTCGTTTGTCCGGTTGATGTTCAAGTGATGAGAAGAGGGAGACGACGATGAAGGTATGGCTCACCGGCTATGGCGCAGCACTGTTGGTGGTTGGCGTGCTGGATGCGCTGTGGCTCGGTTTCCTGGCGCGCGACTTCTACAAGCGCGAACTCGGCGACCTGATGACGGACTCGGTGCGCCTGGTGCCGGCGGCGGCCTTCTACTTCGGCTTCCCGGTCGGTCTGGTGACATTGGCCTTGTCGCCGCTGCCCGCCACGCTGGGCGAGGCGGTGTTCAGATCAGCGCTGTTGGGTCTGGTGGCGTACGGCGTGTACGACATGACGAACCTGGCGACGCTGCGGGGCTGGAGCGTGAAGCTGTCGCTGGCCGACATGGCCTGGGGCACGTTCGTGGCCGCTGCGGCGGGTGCCGCTGCGTGGAGCGCGATGCGCTGGATGGCGGCGCGCTGAAGGGCGCCTTCAGCCTGTCTCGATCGTCACCGCGCGCTGCGCCGCGGCCCGGGCGAACGCGTTGACCGCGCGGTCGTAGTCCCATCGCTCCAGCCGCCACGCGGTGCTGCCGGACGAGCGGACCAGGTTCACCGAAGGCCCGGCCTCGGGCCGCGTGCGGTGCGAGACGCACGTGCCGGCCTGCGCCAGCCAAAGCTTCTTCGGCAGCTCGGGCCAATGGGTGTGCACCGGCATGAAGAACGGCAGGTGGATGTGACCGCCCAGCACCAGATGCACGCCCGCTGCGGCCCAGATGGCAGCCGCCTCACGGCCGCCGCGCAGGTGATCGGGTTCGTCCCGCACGCGTTGCAGCGCCAGCGGGTGGTGCGTGACGATCACGCGCAGCACGCCGGCCGGCGCGCCTTGCAGCCAGCCCGCCGCGGCCTCGGCCTGGGCCGTAGTGACCTGGCCGTGTTTGTGCCGCCATGGGCGTGTGGTGTTGAGCCCGGCGATCCAGACTTGCGGCAACACCACCCGCGGCTCCAGCGTTTCGCCGAACACGCGCTGATGGCCGCGGTATGGCGCGAACAGGCGCGCCGCCAGGTTCAACAGCGGGATGTCGTGGTTGCCCGGAACCACCAGCGCCGGCGCGCCGAGCGAATCGATGAACGCGCGTGCCGCGTCGAACTGCCCGGCTCGCGCGCGCTGCGTGATGTCGCCGGAGGCGATCACGAGTGCCGGCTTGAGTTCTTGCGCCAACCGGGTCAACGCGGCCACGACATCGGGCCGTTCGGTGCCGAAGTGCGGGTCGGACAGGTGAAGCAGCACGGTGGTCATGACACTTCGTTCGCGGGCACCAGCAGGCGCAGCGGCTGCCCCGCGACCGCAAAGCGTAGCGGCGGCGTCAGCCAGCGCAGTTCGCCGTCGTAAGCCACCTGCAGCGGCTTTCGGGTGGGGCGCAGCGGCGTGGCGACCAGCTCTCGGAAGGCCACGCTCTGCACCTCGTCGGCATCACCCAGCGCAGCGAACGCGCCGCGCAGGGCCAGCCACAGCATCGTGGCGGTGCCGACCGGTTGAATGGTGATCAAAGCCAGCCGGCCGTGCGACTCGACCGCCACCGCTTCGGCCAGCCCGAGCCGTTCGAGCTGCAGTGCGTTGTTGCCGACGAACAGCGTCGGCGTGTGCATCCGTCGTGCGGCGCCGCCATCGGCCTGCAACGACAGCCGCAGCGTGTGCCGCTCACGCCACAGCGTGCGCAGCGCCGCCCACGCCGCGACGACCCGGTAGCGGCCGAAGCGCTGGTTGTCTTCTTCACGCGCATGCAGCAGCCGGGTGTAGATGCCCAGGCTGGCGTTGACGAGGAAAGCGTGCCCGTTGACCTCGCCGACCTGTACCTCGCGCACGTGGCCGGCCAGCCAGGCGCGCGCTGCGGCTTCGGGTTCCAGCGGCAGGCGGTGGGCGCGGGCGAAGTAGTTGAAGGTGCCTTGCGGCAGTACGCCGAAGGGCCGGCCGCTCGGCAACACGGCCTGCGCGACGGCGTTCAGCGTGCCGTCGCCACCGGCTGCCACGACGATGCCGTCTTCGGCGACCGCTTGCGCCACGGCCTCGGCGGCCCGTTGCGGAATCTGCTCGCCGCGTTCGGCCACTCGGGTCACAAACGGCCTGCCCGCATCGTGCAGCACGCGCTCGATGGTCTCGCGGACGGCGGCCTTGTCGCCATCACCGGAAGCCGCGTTCATCACCAGGCAGACGGGGCCGGGCGACTGGCCGGATGCCGGGCTGCTCCGAAGCGACCCCGGTGCCGCCTCGCGAGTCCGACTCGGGGATTCGCGAGGCGGGGGACTCACAACCATCGCTCGGCCGCGCGGCCCAACAGCTCCATCACGCGGTCGCGCCACGGCCGGTCGGCGAACGCCGCGGCTTCAATGCGCGGCGACGCGGCGCGGTCGCGCGCGAACATCGCTTCCATCTCAGCGCCGAAGTCGGCGCCCAGGACCACGGCGTCGAGTTCGCTGTTGTCAACAAAGCTGCGCCAGTCCATGTTGCTGGAGCCGACGGTCGAAAACACGCCGTCGATCACCGCCGTCTTGGCGTGCAGCACGGCGCGCGCCAGTTCGTGGATCTCGACCCCGGCGGCGAGCAGCTCGCCGTAGTACGAGCGCCCGGCGTGCAATACCAATGCGAAATCGCTCTGGCCGGGCAGCACCATCACCACCTTCACGCCGCGGCGCGCGGCGGCTTGAAGCGCAGCCAGCATCTCGGGGCCGGGTGCGAAGTAGGCCATCGTCAGGTGCACGCTGTGCTGTGCCGCGCCGATGGCCGCCAGCAGCGTGGTGTAGATCCGGTTCTTGCCGGCCGTCGGGTGGCTGGGCAGGATCTTGACGATGCGGTCGCCTGCGGTGGCCTGGCGCGGTACCGGCGCGGCGCGCAACTCGCCCTTGCAGCCTTGTTCGCGCCAGGTTTGGCCGAAGGTCATGGCCAGCGCCGCGACGACGGGGCCCTTGAGTTCGATCTGCGTGTCGCGCCAGCCTTCGGACAGGGCGTCGCCGTTCTTGCCTGCCTTGGCCGACTTGCCGAACAGCGATGACCCCTTCGAGCCCGAGCCGCCGGACCCCGACGAGTAAACCTGACTGATGTTGATGCCGCCGGTGAAGGCCACATCGCTATCGGCCACCAGCACCTTTCGGTGGTTGCGGTGGTTGATGCCCCAGTAGCCCAGGCGCTGGACCGGGTTGACGGGGTTGAAGGCACATACGAGCACACCGCGTGCGCGCAGCGCATCGAAGAACTGCGGGTCGCTGCCGATCGACCCGACGGCGTCGTACAGCAACGCGACGGACAGGCCTTGTTCGACCTTGGCGATGAGCATGCGGCCGATCTCGGCGGCGATGCCGGTGTCCTCGAAGATGTAGCTCTCGAGCAGCACGCGGTGCCGGGCCGCGTTGATGGCGGCCTTCATCGCAGCAAAGGTGGCCGGGCCGTCGACGAGCAGCCTGGCGGCGTTGCCGCGGTAGAGATCGGTGTTGCCTTGCGCAGCCAGCACGGCCAAGTGGTGGGCCGCGCGGTCACCGCGGCCCTGGTCGGTCATCTGTTCGATCGCCCGCGCCTGGGCTGCCTCGCTCAACACGCCTTGTGCGCCGCGAACGGTGACCTGTGAGGCCAGCGCCGCGGCGCTCGGTGGCGCGGCGCCTGCGACGGGCAAGGCAGCCGGGGGCGGCGCCGCGGGCAGCGTTCCGCACGAACTGAGCGCCAGCACGCCTATCGCCAGCAGTGGGTAGGCCTGCCGCGCGCCGCTTCGCGGTGGCGGGGCGTCGCGCTCGTTTTTCGGACTGGGGGTAGCCGCGGACATGGCGCAGTCGTGGTTGGTGTGCGTGGTCGTGAGCATGGCGGCCCCGCGCCGACCTGCGAATCGGCCCGCAGGGGAGCGCGCTGTCAGACAGCGCCTACGCGGCGCGGCGGTAGGTCACGAAGGCGAAGGCGGTGCCGTCGGCAGCGTGGTGCGCTTCTCGCGCGGCTTCGACGAAGGCTTCGCGCGGCCACGTCGGAAAGAAGGTGTCGCCCTCCAGGTCGGCATCGATCTCGGTGAGTTCGAGCGTGTCGGCGCGCGGCAGCGCGGCAGCGTAGAGCTCGCCGCCGCCGATGACGAAGGCGCGCGGCTCACCGCTCATCTGCGCAAGCGCTTCATCGAGCGAGCCGAAGGCCTCGGCGCCGTCGAGCCGCAGGGCCGGCTGGCGCGAAACGACGATGTTGCGGCGGCCGGGCAGCGGGCGGAAGCGAGGTGGGAGCGAGTCCCAGGTCTTGCGGCCCATGACGACCGGGTGGCCCATCGTCAGCGCACGGAAGTGGCGCTGGTCGGCGCCCTCGCGCCACAGCAGGTCGCCACCGCGGCCGATGGCGCCGTTGCGGGCGACGGCGGCAATCAGCGTCAGAAAGGGGCGGGCGGCAATGTCTTCACATCTCATGCGGCCCGATTTTGGCGCCCCGTACTCACGGCCTGTACGGCGGCGTCGACGCCCTTCAGCACATCCCCGACGATCAGGATCGCCGGGCTGGCGACGGCTGCGGCGCGCGCGTCTTCGACCAGCGTGGCCAAGGTCGATACCAGCGTGCGTTGCTGTGGCGTGCTCGCGCCCTGCACCAGCGCGGCGGGGGTGTGCGGTGGCAGTGCCGCGGCCAGCCCGTCGGCGATTTCCGCCAGCCGCTGCACGCCCATGTAGACAACGAGCGTCAGGCCCTGGGCGGCGGCGGCGGCCAGGGTCGGCCAATCCACTGCAGCGCGGCCTTCACCGGCGTGGCCGGTGACGAGCATCACGCCATGCGCATGCTCGCGGTGGGTCCACGGCACGCCGAGCGCGGTGGCCGCGGCCAGTCCGGACGAGATGCCGTTGATCACTTCGACATGCAGGCCGGCGGCGCGCAGGTGCTCGGCCTCTTCGCCACCGCGGCCGAAGACGAAGGGGTCGCCGCCCTTGAGACGCACCACGATTTCACCCCGGTGCGCCTCGGCCAGCATCAGCTTTTCGATGAAGGCCTGAGGGGTGGAGGCGCAGCCGCCGCGTTTGCCGACATGAACGATGCGGGCGGCTTTGCGCGCGAAGCGCAGCACACCGTCGCCGACCAGATCGTCGACCAGCAGCACGGTGGCGCGGCGGATCGCACGCACGGCCTTGATCGTCAGCAGTTCGGGGTCGCCGGGGCCGGCGCCGACCAGGGCGACGGTAGGAATCGAGGTCGCCTGGATGCCACTCATGTCAAGCCACGGCCATCGTGTTCGTGGATAAGGGACGCTGCGGCGTCACCGCGACCAGTTGCCGCAGCGCTGGCAGGCAGGAGCCACAGTGGGTGCCGCAGGACAAGCGCTCTTGCAGCAGCGACAACCGCTCGGCCGCGTTGCCTGGGCATGCCGCCAGCGCGGCTTCGATCTGCGCCTGGCTGACGTCGAAGCAGTTGCAGACCTGCGGGCTGCGGCGCGGCACCGCGACCGGCGCGCTGGCAGTGCCGGCCAGCAACGCGCGGCCGTAGGCCTGCGCGGGCAGCTCGTCTTGCAGCAGCGTGCCGACCCAGCTTTCGGCAGCGGTGTCGCCAGCCAGCAGGTAAGCCGTCAACCGCGCGCCACCGCCGGGATGCGCCACCAGCCGCACGGCACGGTGTTGCGCGCGTGCCCGGTCGGCGTAACGCAGCGTGTCGGTGGCGTCCAGACCGAGCAGTGCCTCGGCCCGTGCCAGCCAAGCGGCGGGTGGTGCGTCGGCCGCAGCAGCGCGCAGCATCACGCCGGTCATCTCGCCGTCGCGGCCGAACGGCACACAGGCCGCGTGCTCGAAGGCAGCGCAGTGTGCGAGCAACTCGGCCTGTCGGTGCAGCGCCGTGGCGGTTGGCAGCCAGGCACGCGCACGCAGGCGCCAGGCCAGGCTGGCTTTCTCGATCTTGATGGCTGCGTTCTTCAACTCGGGCTGTTTGCTCAGCGGGCAGAAGGCGGGCGAGGTGAGCGCGTTGACACCGCCGGCGTGGCTGCCGCCCAGCCACTCGTCGCCCCATGTCATGGCGATGAAAGCCTGGGTCGGCGCGACCGCGTCGTTGGCGAACGCGGGCAGTACCACGCTGCCGCGCTTGGAGCGCACGCGCAGCAGGTCGCCGCTGTTCAGGCGCAGGCGTGCCAGGTCGCTGGGGTGAAGCTCGACCACCGGCTCGGGTGCGTGGCCGAACAGCCGCGCCGCGGTGCCGGTGCGGCTGCCGCCGTGCCACTGGTCGCGAAGGCGGCCCGTGTTCAGGCTGAAGGGGTAATGGGCATTGCGCGGCTCAGCCACCGGGCGCGGCGCCATGTCGGCAAAGCGCGCCCTGCCGTCCGGTGTGGGGAACACGCCGTCTTCGTACAGCCGGATCTTGCCTATAGCAGCGCCTGCCGGGAACGGCCATTGCTGCGGGCCGCGCGCTTCGAGCAGGGCATAGCTGAGGCCGGTGATGTCGAGATCGCGACCGCGCGTGCTTTCGCGGTGGTTGTTGAACAGGTCTTCGGGTTTTTCGAAGGGAAACAAGCTGGCGCCATCCTCACGACGCGCCGGCAGCTTCGCTTCGAGCCGCCGTGCGACATCGACGGCGATGCGCCAGTCGTGCCGCGCCACGCCAGCCGCGGGCAGCGCAGGGCGCACGCGGCTGATGCGGCGCTCGCTGTTCGTCACGGTGCCGTCCTTCTCGCCCCAGGTGGTGGCAGGCAGCAGCAGATCGGCATAACGCGCCGTTGCGGTGGTGGCAAAGGCCTCCTGCAGGACGACGAACTCACAGCGCTCCAGTGCGCGGCGCACGGTGGCCTGATCGGGCAGGCTTTGCGCGGGGTTGGTGCAGGCGATCCACAGCGCGGCGACTTCGCCGTCGGCGGCGGCCTGGAACATTTCGACAGCCGTGCGGCCCGGCTTCGAAGGCAAGGCATCGGCGCCGCCCTTCAAGCCCCACAGCGCGGCGACCTCGGCACGGTCCTCGGCGTTGACCACGTCGCGGTGGCCGGGCAGCAGATTGGCCAGACCACCGGCTTCGCGGCCCCCCATCGCATTCGGCTGGCCGGTCAGCGAGAACGGCCCCGCGCCGGGCTTACCGATCTGCCCCGTTGCCAGGTGCAGGTTGATCAGCGCGGCGTTCTTGTCTGTTCCGCTGGTGCTTTGATTGAGACCTTGGCAATAGAGGCTGAGTGTGGGTGTCCGTGCACCGCCGGGCGAGTCCACCGCACCGCCAAACCATCGCGCGGTCTGCACGATGTCGGCTTCCTTGCAGCCGGTGAGCTTGGCGGTTTCAGCCGGCGTGTAGTTGCGCACCCGGTCGCGCAGCGCGGCGAAGCCCGTGGTGTGTGCGGCAATGAAGGCGTTGTCGGCCAGGCCTTCCCACAGCAACAGGTGCAGCAGCCCGTGGCACAGGGCGACGTCGGTGCCGGGCTGGATCTGCAAGTGCAGGTCGGCGGCTTCGGCCGTCTCGGTGCGGCGCGGATCGACGACGATCCACTTCTGTTGCGGATTGGCGCGTTTGGCGTCTTCGAGCCGGCGAAACAGGACCGGGTGCGCCCACGCCATGTTGCTGCCGGTGATGAACACCGTCTGCGCAGCGCTCAGGTCTTCGTAGCTGCACGGCGGCGCGTCGGCGCCGAGCGTGGCCTTGTAGCCGGCCACCGCACTGCTCATGCACAGGCGCGAATTGGTGTCGATCTGGTGGGTGCCGATCAGCCCCCGCGCCAGCTTGTTGAAGGCGTGGTAATCCTCTGTCAGCAACTGGCCGCTGATGTAAAAGCCGACTGCATCGACGCCGCGGGTCTGGATCACGTGAGCGAAGCGGTCGGCAACTGCGTCGAGCGCTTCGGTCCAACTGACCACATGCGGCGCCGCGCCGCGCTGCGCGCGGCGCATCGGATGCAGCAACCGCGTCTGCTGCGTGACGCTGTCGGCAGCCGTCAGGTGCAGCGTGCTGCCCTTGTTGCACAGCCGCCCGAAGTTGGCCGGGTGGTCCGGGTCGCCGCGGACGCCGGTGATCTGGCCGGCCTGCGTTTCGATCACCACGCCACAACCCACGCCGCAGTACGGGCAGGTCGAGCGCGTCTCGGTCAGTGGGCTCATGCGGGGCTCATGCCAGCAAAGTTGCCTCGATCGCCAGCGTCTGCAGCTCGGCGGTATCGAGCGACACCGCGCCGTCTTCGACCTTCACCGCAAAGCGGGTGGTGCAGCCCTCGTCCGGCGCGCGCGCGCAGCCGCTGTCGAGTTCGATCGTCCAGTTGTGCAGCGGACAAGCCACGCTGTGGCCGAAGACGATGCCTTGCGACAGCGGGCCGCCCTTGTGCGGGCAACGGTCGAGCAGGGCGAAGACATGGTTGTCGGCTGCGCGAAAAACCGCGACCGCCGGCCCTTCGGCTCGCGTGACCCGGCGCGCGCCGAGAACGGGAATTTCCTCGACCCGACATGCGTACGTCCACTCGGCCATCACGCCACCGCCACCGGTTCGAACTGCCGAAGATCGACGCTGGCCTTCGCGTGTTCGAACCACGGATCGGGCTCCCCGTCCAGGCTGAACTGCAAGCGCTCCCACAGCGCCTTGCGGTTGGCGGTGTCGTCCAGCACCTTCTTCTTGGCATGGTCGATGCCCACCCGCGCCAGGTAGTGAACGGTGCGCTCCAGATACCAGCCTTCTTCGCGGTACAGCTGCAGGAACGCGCCGCTGTATTCCATCACCTCCTCGGGTGTCTTCAACTTGACGAAGAACTGCGCTACCTCGGTCTTGATGCCGCCGTTGCCGCCGACATAGATCTCCCAGCCGGAATCGACACCGATCACGCCGACGTCCTTGATGCCACTCTCGGCACAGTTGCGCGGGCAGCCGCTGACAGCCAGCTTGACCTTGTGCGGCGCGTACATGCGCCACAGCGCACGCTCCAGGTCCTGGCCCATCTTGGTGGAGTCCTGCGTGCCGAAGCGGCACCACTGGCTGCCCACGCAGGTCTTCACCGTGCGCAGCGCCTTGGCGTAGGCGTGGCCGCTCGGCATGCCGATGTCGGCCCACACCGCGGGCAGGTCTTCCTTCTTCACGCCCAGCAGGTCCAGCCGCTGCCCGCCGGTGACCTTGACGGTGGGGATCTTGAATTTGTCGACCGCATCGGCAATGCGGCGCAGTTCGCTCGAGTTGGTTTCCCCACCCCACATGCGCGGGATGACGCTGTAGGTGCCGTTCTTCTGGATGTTGGCGTGTGCGCGTTCGTTGATGAAGCGGCTTTGCGGGTCGTCTGCGGCCTCTTTGGGCCAGGTGCTCAGCAGGTAGTAATTGACAGCGGGGCGGCAACTGGCGCAGCCGTTGGGCGTGCGCCAGTCGAGCCAGCGGTAGACGGTGTCGATCGTCAGCAGGTGGTGCTGGCGGATCGTGTCGCGCACATGCTGGTGGCCGTGATCGGTGCAGCCGCACATGGCCTTCATCTTCGGCGCGGCGCTGTAGTCGCCGCCGGCGGTGAACATCAGGATCTGCTCGACGAGGCCGGTGCAGCTGCCACACGAAGCGCTGGCCTTGGTGTGCTTGCGCACCTCGTCCAGCGTGAACAGGCCCTTCTCCTGGATCGTCTTGCAGATGCGGCCCTTGGTGACGCCGTTGCAACCGCAGACCTCGTCGGTGTCGGCCATCGCTGCGGCGCTGTTGTGGCCCTGATGACCCGTACTCCCTAAATTCGCGCCGACGTTGCTCTCGCCGAACATCAGGCAGTCGCGGATGTCACTGACCTTGCGGCCATCGCGCAGCGGCTTGAAGTACCAGCTGCCGTCGACCGTGTCGCCGTACATCACGGCGCCGATCAGCCGGTCGTTGCGGATGACCAGCTTCTTGTAGACGCCGCCGAAGGGGTCGCTCATCACGATCTCTTCGCAGTCGGCGTCCTCGGGCTTGCCGCTGGCCGCGCCCATGAAATTGCCGGCGCTGAACAGGTCGATGCCGGTGACCTTGAGCTTGGTGCTGGTCTGGCTGCCGGTGTAGCGGCCGATGCCGAACTGGCCCAGGTGTGTTGCGCAGACCTTGCCTTGCTCGAAGAGCGGTGCGACCAAGCCGTAGGCGATGCCACGGTGCGCGGCACATTCACCGACCGAGTAGATACGCGGGTCGGTGATCGTCTGCATCGTGTCGTTGACGACCACGCCGCGTGCGCAATGCAGGCCACAGGCTTCGGCCAGGTCGGTGTTGGGGCGGATGCCGGCGGCCATTACCACCAGATCAGCCGGCACCTGGGTGCCATCCTTGAAGTGCACCGCGGCGACACGGCCGCTGTCACCGGCCACCAGCGCTTGCGTCTGTGCGCCCATCTTGAAACCCAGCCCGCGGTCTTGCAGCGACTTCTGCAGCAGCCGCGCCGCGACGTCGTCCAGCTGGCGCTCCATCAGCCAGGGGTTGATGTGGACCACCGTCACCTGCATGCCACGCAGCATCAGGCCGTTGGCTGCTTCCAGGCCGAGCAGGCCGCCGCCGATGATGACGGCGTGCTGGTACTTCGTGGCCGCGTCGATCATCGCCTGCGTGTCGGCGATGTCGCGGTAGGCGATGACGCCGGGCAGGTCCTTGCCCGGCACCGGCAGGATGAAGGGGTGTGAACCGGTTGCCAGCAGCAGCCTGTCGTACCCGGCCGCGGTGCCGTCTTCGGCGACCACGCGGCGCTTCACGCGGTCGATCTGCACCACCTTATTGCCGGTGTGCAAGGTGATGCCGTTCTCGGCGTACCAGCTCAGCGGGTTGAGCACGATCTCGTCGAGCGTCTGCTCTCCCGCCAGCACCGGCGACAGCAGGATGCGGTTGTAGTTGGGGTGCGGCTCGGCGCCGAACACGGTGATGTCGTACAGCTCGGGCGCGATCCGGAGCAGTTCTTCGAGCGTGCGCACGCCGGCCATGCCGTTGCCGACCATCACGAGTTTCATCTTCTTCATCGGGTGCTCCTGGTTGCGGCGTCGCTCAGAAGTACCAGGCGACGACCGCGGCGATGGCACCGTTCGCGGCCAGTACCGGCAGGCCGACGACGGCCGTCAGCGCCGCGGCGCGCGCCGCAGTGCCCACACCCGCCGGCTCGTTGGCTGCGTCGCTGCCGACCTGCGGCACGCCGCTGGCCAGTACCTGACCGAGGGTGCCCTGACCGATTTCGACGGCTTCGCCGATCGGGCCGTGGTCGAGCGCGCCCTGCGTTTCGCAGAAGCCTTCGAGGCGTTGCAGCCGCGTGCCGGTGGTGTCGGGCAGCCAGGTTTCGAAGCGGCGAACGATCGGCGTGGCCAGCGCGGACAGAAACGCCATCACGTAGACGTCGTCGCCGGCCGCGCTGAGCGGGATCGCGAAGCCGCGGTTGATGCCGACCTTCTGTGCGCTGTCGGCGCGCAGGAATCGGCCGCCGCGGCCGAGGTCTTGCATGAAGACGGGCAGGCCGCTTTCCCACGCCAGCCCGGGCAAACCGGTGCCTTTGCGGAAGGCGGTGCGGCGCGAGATGAATTCGAAGACGTTGGAGGTGGCGCCGTAGTAGCCGTCGTCGAGCAGCAGGTCCTTGGAGACCTGCGGCTCGTTGCGCCAGAGCTCGATCGCGCCGGCCTGCTGCGGCTCGGCGTCGGGTTTGTCGCCGCAGAAGATCAGCACCACCGCGCGCAGCTGCTGACCGGCATGCACCGGTACGGCGATGCCGCAGGTCAACCCTTCGGCGTGGGCGACCTCGGTGCGGCGGAAGGCCGAGCCCGCGAACTCCTTCAGCACGACGGGCCGACCCGATTCCCAGGCCTGCCCGGGCAGGCCTTCGCGGCGGCCGAAGCACATGTCGCGGCTGGTGGCGCCAAAGCGCGCGGCGGCGCCGTAGTGCGCACTGCCCAGGACGAGCAGCGAACCGTCGGCGTCCGGCACCCAGACCTCGATGACGCGGATGAAGGTAGGTGTCGTCATCACGCGGCCCTCTCGACGTGGCTGTGGCGCATGTAGAGGAAGTCGATGACTTCCTTGCGGTACTGCACGTAGTCGCGGTCTTCGGCCAGGGCGACGCGGTCGCGTGGGCGGGGCAGATCGACGCGTAGCGCCTCACCGATGGTGGCGGCCGGGCCGTTGGTCATCATCACGATGCGGTCGCTGAGCAGCACGGCCTCGTCGACGTCGTGGGTCACCATCAACACGGTGGCATTCGTGCCGGCAACGATTTTCAGCAGCTCGTCTTGCAGCCGGGCCCGGGTTAACGCGTCCAGCGCGCCGAAGGGCTCGTCCATCAACAGCATCTTCGGCTCCATCGCCAGCGCGCGGGCAATGCCGACGCGCTGCTTCATGCCGCCGCTGATTTCGTGCGGGCGCTTGGCGACGGCGTGGCTCATGCCGACCAGTTCGAGCGCGGCCAGCGTGCGTTCGTGCAGCCGGGCCTTGCTCTCCTTCTCGCCGAACACGCGCTCGACGGCGAGCAGCACGTTGCCGTGGCAGCTCAGCCACGGCAGCAGTGAATGGTTCTGGAATACGACGCCGCGATCGGGCCCCGGGCCCTTGAGTTCACGGTCGTCGAGCAACAGCACGCCGCTGGTCGGTGTGGTCAGGCCCGAGACCAGGTTGAGCAGCGTGGACTTGCCGCAGCCCGAGTGCCCGATCAGCGTCACGAACTGCCCGCGCTCGACGTTGAGCGAGATGTCGCGCAGCGCGACGAAGGGCCCGCGCTTCGTCGGGAAGACCATCCCGACGTCGTTGATCTGGAGCATCGAGCGGCCATTGATCTTCGGCTTCATGGCGGCGGCACCCATCAGCTGTAGTCGAAGCGCTTGGCCACCGCCATCAGCGCCCATTCGAGCAGCAGCCCGACGATGCCGATGACGAAGATGGCGATGATGATGTGGGCTACGTTGAGGTTGTTCCACTCGTCCCAGACCCAGAAGCCGATGCCGACACCGCCGGTCAGCATCTCGGCCGCGACGATCACCAGCCACGCGGTGCCGACCGACAGCCGCACGCCGGTCAGCATGTACGGCATCACGCTGGGCAGCAGGATGCGCGTGGCGATCTTCCATTCGCTGAGCTTGAGCACGCGGGCGACGTTGAGGTAGTCCTCGGGCACGCGCTGCACGCCGACCGCGGTGTTGATGACCATCGGCCAGATCGAGCAGATGAAGATGGTCCAGATGGCGGCCGGGTTGGCGGCCTTGAAGACCAGCAAGCCGATCGGCAACCAGGCCAGCGGCGAGACGGGTTTGAGCAGACTGATCAGCGGCGACACCATGCTGTTGAGCGTGGCGAAACGGCCGATCAGGAAGCCCAGCGGGATGCCCACGATGGCCGCGAGGCCGAAGCCCAAGCCGACCCGTTCCAGCGAGTACAGGATGTTCCAGCCGATGCCCTGGTCGTTGGGGCCCTTGCTGTAGAAGGGGTCGGAGAACAGTTTGACCGCCGCTTCGAAGGTCGCCCACGGCGTCGGGAACGAACCGCCGCCGCTGCTGGTGGCCAGCGCCCAGATGCCGATCAACAAGCCTATGCCAGCCACCGCCGGCAGCACCGTGCGGCCGATGGCGCGCCAGTCGATCAGCGGCTCCTTGTAGGGCGCGGGTGGCGTCGCCGCCTGCGTCGCAGTGACCACCGCAGCGCCCGTGGCGCGGGTCGCCGCGCAGGCCTTGGCGGCCCTGAGTGCGGCAGACGCTTCGAGCGGTGAATGGAACACGGCACTGACCATGGTGTTGCTTCCCTGCGTTCAGGCCGCGGACACGCGGACCTTGAAACTGTCGGCGTACCTGGCCGGGTCCTTGCCGTCCCACACCACGCCATCGATGAGCTTGCTGCTGCGCATCGTGTCTTTGGGTACCGTCACCTTGGCCAGCGCTGCGCCGCCCTTGTAAAGCTCGATCTGGTTGATCTGTTGGGCCACGGCCAGGTAGTTGGGGTGCTCCTTCAGCAGGCCCCAGCGCTTGTGCTGAGTCAGGAACCACATGCCGTCGCTCAGGTACGGGAAGGTCGCCGCACCGTCGTCGAAGAACTTCATGTGGTTCGGGTCGTCCCAGGTCTTGCCCAGGCCGTTCTGGTAGCGGCCCAGGATGCGCTGGTTGATGGCGTCGACGCTGGTGTTGACGTAGCTCTTGTCGGCGATCGTCTCGGCCATCTTGCTTTTGTTCGACAGGCTGGCGTCGATCCAGCGGCCGGCTTCCAGCACCGCGGCGATGACGGCGCGGCAGGTGTTGGGGTACTTCTTGGCGAAGTCGCCGGTGGTGCCCAGGACCTTCTCGGGGTGGTCCTTCCAGACGTCCTGCGTCGTAACGGCCGTCACACCGATGCCGTCGATGATGGCGCGGTGGTTCCACGGCTCGCCGACGCAGAAGCCGTCCATGTTGCCGACCCGCATGTTGGCCACCATCTGCGGCGGCGGCACGGTGATGACCTTGGCGTCCTTCAGCGGGTTGATGCCCACGCTGGCCAGCCAGTAGTACAGCCACATCGCGTGGGTGCCGGTGGGGAAGGTCTGGGCGAAGGTGTATTCGCGCTTCTCGCTGGCCATCACCTTGGCCAGGCTGGCGCCATCGACGGCCCCCTTCTCGGCCAGCTTCTTCGACAGCGTGATCGCCTGGCCATTGCGGTTGAGCGTCATCAGCACGGCCATGTCCTTCTTCGGCCCGCCCACGCCCAGGTGCACGCCGTAGATCAGGCCGTACAACACGTGCGCCATGTCGAGCTCGCCGTTGACGAGCTTGTCCCGCACGCCGGCCCAGCTGGCCTCCTTCGTGGGCACGATCTTCACGCCGTACTTCTTGTCGAAACCCAGCACGCTGGCCATCACAACACTGGCGCAGTCGGTCAGCGGGATGAAGCCGATCCGGACTTCTTGCTTCTCCGGCTTGTCGCTGCCCTGCGCGTAGGCGGCGGCGCGCACGGCGGGGTCGATGACGAGGCCGGCCGTAGCGGCGGCAACACTCTGGACAACGCGGCGGCGGGTCATGGTGGTGGGGCCCTCAGCGGACGGGTCAGTGGCGAGCATGTGGCGATCTCCGAAATGAAAAAGGCCCACCGCGCGCTGCATGCGTGCGGTGGGCCTCGTTGCCCGAACTTCGAACTGGTGCCCCGGCGCCATTGCAGGGGTGAATCGAGTTCAACGACGCAAGCGACGTGCCAACGGTGCGTTGCTAGGTGGAGCGAGCCCCTTGCGACAAGAGGGCGCACCGTTTCTTGGTGCAGTGCACCATGCTGGATCAGTCAGCCAAGCAAGTCCTCGATGTCGAGCACGCGTTCGGCGGCGTCGCGCAGCTTCAGGCCCTTTTTCATCGCCAGGTCTTGCAGCGCCCGGTGCGCGTCGGGCTCGGACAGGCCGCGCGTCTTGATCAAGGCCCGCTTGGCTCGGTCGATCAGCTTGCGGTCGGCCAGTTCGCCCTTGGCGGCGACGAGCTCGTTGCGCAGTGCCTGTTCGGCTGCGAAGCGCTCGACGGCGACGTCGATGACGGCTTGCACGCGGTCGGGCCGCAGGCCCTGCACCACGTAGGCCGAGACGCCGGCACCGAGGGCACTCTTCATCGTCGGGCGGTCGGCGTTGTCGGTGAACATCACCACCGGCCGGCGCGCGTCGCGGGTGGCCATCACGATGTGTTCGAGCACGTCGCGCACCGCGCTGTCGCTCTTGACCACCACCACGTCGGGTTTCAGGTGCGCCATCGCCTCGGGCAGCGTGGCGTCACCCGCCCGCACGCCCAGCACCAGATGGCCAGCCTGGGCCAGTGCGCCCGAGATCGCCAGCGCGTCGACCGAGTGCTCGCCGTCGGGGTCGGTGACGATCAGCACCGCCAGCCGCGCCGGCAGGGGCTCGGGGTGGGGAGCGCTCTTGCTCGCGGCCATACGGCCGAGTGAGCAAGTCGCGGGCCACGTTGTTGGCCGGCGAGCGTGCAGCCCGGCGCTCAGATGGCGACCGGCGCCTTGATACCCGGGTGCGGGTCGTAGCCTTCGAGCGAGAAGTCCTCGAAGCGATAGTCGAACAGGCTGTCAGGCTTGCGCTGGATCACGAGCTTTGGAAACGCCCGCACTTCACGTGTGAGTTGCAGCGCCACCTGCTGGTGATGGTTGCTGTAGATGTGGCAATCACCACCGGTCCAGATGAAGTCACCGATTTCCAGCCCGCACTGCTGCGCCAGCATGTGCGTCAACAGCGCATAGCTGGCGATGTTGAACGGCACGCCGAGGAAGATGTCGGCGCTGCGCTGATAGAGCTGGCAACTCAGCTTCCCTCGAGCCGATGGCGAGTCACCGGGTGCGACATAGAACTGGAAGAACGCATGGCAGGGCGCCAGCGCCATCTTCGGCAGGTCGGCCACGTTCCACGCGCTGACGATGATGCGGCGGCTGTCGGGGTCGGCCTTCAACTGCCTGAGCACCTGAGCGATCTGGTCGATGTGGCCGCCGTCGGGCGTGGGCCAGCAACGCCATTGCACGCCGTAGACCGGCCCGAGTTCGCCGTCGGGCCGCGCCCACTCGTCCCAGATCGTCACGCCGTTCTCGCGCAGGTACGCCACGTTGCTGTCGCCGCGCAGGAACCACAGCAGCTCGACCGCCACGCTTCGGAAGTGCACCTTCTTGGTGGTGATGAGCGGAAAGCCCTGTGCCAGATCGAAACGCATCTGGTGACCGAAGACGCTTTGCGTGCCGGTGCCGGTGCGGTCGGACTTGGCCACGCCGTGCGTGACGACATGGCGCATGAAGTCTTCGTAGCCGGTGTTCATGGGTCAAAAAACGCCAAAGAGCGTGTCGAGCGCGTCAGCCACGTCGCCTGCAAAGGGCGTGGCCCGCATCACCGGCCGGCGCAGCATCGAAGTCGGCACTGGCGCCATTGAAGCCGTGTCGAGCACCACCCACTTCCCGTCGACTTCCAGGACGGGATTCAACGCTTCGGTCGGACGCGGCAGAAACTGCTTGCTGCGCAACGGAATGACGATGCGGGTATCCAACGGGCCGAGGTGATCGTTCTGCACGTCGATGACGTATGGCGTGTGCCGCCGTTCCGGCGCGTGAGGGTTCTGGTAGACGTCGTACCGCGCCATCAGGCCGCGTCCTTGTCCGAGTCGGCTTTCACGCGCATGAAGCTGCGGTAGCGGTCGGCAAAGCTGCCTTCGCGAGCGATCCGTGCGTTGTAGTCAGCGATCGAGTCCTTGTTGCGCTCGGCCCAGCCATCCCAGTACTTTTTGAGCACGGCCTCGGTCAGCAATTCGTCGACGGTCTGCGAGATGTTCAGCCCCATCTCCTTGGCCATCTCCAACACCTTGCTGTTGAGGGACAGGTTGACGGCACGCTTGGGGGCGTTTCGAACGCTGCGCATGAGAACGCTCCGTCAATGTTGTGCATGGATTATGCCGGTACGGCATGCCCGGTATCGAACTGCATCGCCGCCAGCCGCGCATACAGCCCGCCGCGCGCCACCAGCTCATCGTGGCGGCCGATGTCGACGATCTTCCCGCCGTCCAGCACGACGATGCGGTCGGCCTTCAGCACGGTGGCCAGCCGGTGCGCGATGACGAGCGTGGTGCGGTTCGTCATCGCGGCCTCCAGCGCCATCTGCACCATGCGCTCGCTTTCGGCGTCGAGCGCGCTGGTGGCTTCGTCCAGCAGCAGCAGAGGCGGGTTCTTCAGCATCGCGCGGGCGATCGAGATGCGCTGGCGCTGGCCGCCCGACAGCCGCACCCCGCGTTCGCCCAGGTAGGTGCCGTAACCCTCGGGCAGGGCGGTGATGAAGTCGTGCGCGTAGGCCGCACGCGCGGCGGCGTGGACCTCGGCGTCGCTGGCCTCGGGCCTGCCGTAGCGGATGTACTCCAGCGCGCTGGTCGAGAACACCGTGCTGTCCTGCGGCACGATACCGACCCGCCCGCGCAGCGCAGCCAGCGCTGCATCGCGCACTGGCACGCCGTCGATCAGCACGCGGCCCTGCTGGGTGTCGTAAAAGCGCAGCATCAGCTGGAACACCGTGCTCTTGCCGGCGCCGCTGGGGCCGACGAGCGCCACCGTCTCGCCAGGCGCCACGCGCAGCGTGAAGTCGGCCAGCGACGGTGCTTTCGGCCGCGACGGGTAGTGGAACGTCACACCCTCGAAAGCCACCGACGACCCGCCGCGCGTCGGCGGCAGTTCACGCGGTGTGACCGCGTCCTGGACGGGCGATTTCGCATCCAGCAACTCCATCAACCGCTCGGTGGCGCCGGCCGCGCGGAGCAGGTCGCCCCACACTTCGGACAGCACGGCCACTGCGCCGACGAAGATGATCACGAACACCACCGTCTGTCCCAGGTGCCCGGGCGAGATCTCACCGGCCAGCACCGCCTGCGTGCCCTGGTACAAGCCCCACAACAGCGAGCCGAAGGTGGCGATGATGGTGAAGGCCACCAGCAGCGAGCGCACCCGCGTGCGTTTGCGTGCGGTGTCGAATGCGGCCTCGGTGCTGTCGCGGAAGCGCTGCGCCTCGCGCTCTTCCTGCACGTAGCCCTGCACGACCGGGATCTCGCCCAGCACCTCGGCCGCGATCGCGCTGCTGTCGGCCACCCGGTCCTGGCTGGCGCGGCTGAGCTTCCTCACACGCCGGCTGAACAGCAGCGTCGGCAACAGCACCAGCACCAGGATGCCCAGCACCTGCGTCATCACGACCGGGTTGGTGACGATCAGCGCGATCAGCGCGCCGATGCCCATCACCACATTGCGCAGGCCCATGCTCAGCGACGAACCGACGACCGTCTGCACCAGCGTGGTGTCGGTCGTGAGACGGCTGATCACCTCGCCGGTCTTGGTGTGTTCGAAGAACTCGGGGCTCTGCCGCACCACGTGCGCGTAGACGGCGTCACGCAGATCGGCGGTGATGCGTTCGCCCAGCCAGCTGACCATGTAGAAGCGGCCGGCCGAGAACACCGCCAGCGCGATGCCCACACCGAACAGCATGAAGAAGTGCCCGCGCAGGGCCAGCACGCGCTGGCTGGGGTCGGCGGCGACGATGCCCTGGTCGATCAGCAGCTTCAGCGCCACCGGGAACGCCAGCGTGCTCAGCGCCGCCATCACCAGGAACACGGCAGCCAGCGCGATGCGTCCGCGGTAGGGCCTTATGAAGGGCCCCAGGCCAGACAGAGAACGCGGCGTCGCCGCCGCTGGGCGCGAGGCGGCCGTGGGTGTTTCAGACATGTGCGGGGAGTCTATAGAGGGCTCCCGGTCCACCTCCTCACGCCCGAACACGGGGGGCCTTGGCCGCGCAGGCCTTCAGTTGCGGGCCGATGTGGTCGAATAGCCCGTAATCGTTCTTGTCCGATGACTCCCGAGCCTTCCCCGACCACTGTTTCGACCTGGCCTTTGCACGGTCTGGTTGCGTTCACCGTTCTCGGCGCGGCCCTGCTGGGCGGCGCGACGGCCGGGGTGCTGGCGATGGCACTGGAATGGTCGGCTCCGTTGGCAGCAGCAATGGGCGCCGCGGTCGGCCTGGCGCTGGCCAGCCTGCCGCTGGTGGCCGTGGCGCTGCGTACCGCTCAGCAGCGCGCTCCCGGACCGGCGGGTTCAGCGGCAGACGCTGGTTTTGAAGGCAGCAGCGGGGTCGCCAACCGAGGGCAGTTTCTCGAGCTCGCCGAGCGCGAATGGGCGCGCGCCCGCCGCTATGGCAGCGGGGCGGCGGTGCTGCTGGTCGACGTGGACCGCTACGGCCGCCTGTGCGACACCCACGGCCCTGCCGCCGGCGACGCGGCGTTGCAGGAACTCATCCGCCAGACCCTGCCCGCGCTGCGCGGCGCCGACGCGCTGGCTCGGTTTGGTGATTCCCAACTGGCGGTGTTCCTGGCCCATGCCGACACCACCGGCGCACTCGACGTGGCAGAGCGCATCCGTGAACGTGCCGAGCTGATCGATGTGCCGATAACGGCGGCGCCGCACAAGCTGCGCGTCACCGTCAGCGTCGGCAGCGCGTCGCTGCGGCCGGCCCACCTGAACTTGCAGGCGCTGATCACGGACGCTGAAGACGCGGTGCTGGCTGCGCGCCAGGCCGGCGGCAACTGCGTGCGCGCGGCGCCCGTCGACGCGCTGCGGTCGAACTTGCCCGCACCCGGGCGGGACGAGCGGCGCGCGCGTCGCAAGTAGACCGCGGCTTCAGCCCAGGCGCAGCGGCGCGGCGTAGCCCGTCATCTCCAGGTAGCCCAGGCCGATGCGCCGGCCTTGCGCATCGAGCAGCTCGCTCAAACCTTCCCAGTAGATGGCGCCGGTGCTGCCGCGGCTGTCGAGCTCTTGGGCGTCGAGCAGGGCGCGCACCTCGAACGTACCGGCGGGTGTGTCGATACGCCAGCCGACGGGGTACTCGGCCGACGTGGCCGGGCTGCGCCAGCGGCGGCCGGGTGTCCAGCGCACCGCTTCGGGGGCGAAGTTCGTCGAAGCTGTGCCCTGCGACGGCGCGGCGGCCTGCGCGGCCGGGGCGCGAAAACTGCCACCGGCCCACAGTGCGGTGCCGTCGCGGCGGCGCAGGCGGAAGGCCGTCAGCGCGCTGCCGTCCAGCAGGTTCATGCCGATCCAGTCCCAACCGACGGCCTCGGGATGCAGGATCTGCTCGCTCCATTCCTGGTCGATCCAGGCCCTGCCCGTGGCGTCGAGCGTGCGGCCTTCGCGGGTGACGCGGGCCCGGGTGTCGAGTTGGGGTTCGCTGTAGTAGTGGCTGGCCTGCGCTTCGTCGGGCCCCTTGCGCGAGAAGCCGGCGTCGCCTTGCAGCAGCAGCGGTTGGGTGCGGGTCATGGTCAGATCGAGGGTGAAGTCGCGCGCGGCAATGCGCGACCGCCAGCGGACCGGCGTGCTGTTGCCGGCGGCTTCGCTCTCGCGCCACAGCCGCCACAGGCCCGAGCTCGCGATCTGCACGTCGGCGTCGGCTTCGGTTGCGCGTGCCGTGGTGCTGGCCGCGTCGCCCGACCAGCGCACGATGCGCTCGTCGTGCCAATGCCGGCCCGCGGCGACGTCGGTGATCGCGGCATGCGCAAACAACAGCTGGCGCGGTGCGAAACGGCTGGACGCCGCGGGCGGCCCGGACGGGGTTTCGGCCAGCCCGGTGCGGCTGCGAAAGAACGTGACCTGGAAGCCGAGCCGTGCGTTGTCGAGCCAACCGGTGGCGTACCACCACTCGATGCGTGCATCGAGGTGCGCACCGTGGTCGCGGGGGAAAGTCAATCCGCGGCCGCGGCGCACGGGCACTGCCTGCGCCGCTGTCGGCGCAGCCAGCGCCGACAGCAGCAGCGCACGCCTAAGCGGGCTGAACGGGCTGAAGCGGCTCACCAGTCTTCCTTGACCGACAACACCGCCGGCCGGCCGGCCGCGCTGCGCGCGCTGAACGCCGCCGTGCCCACACCGGCCAGCAGGACCGCCATGCACAGCGCCAACAAACGCCAGCCGGGCAGCACCAACGGCATCGTCCAGTGAAAGCTCTGCGGGTTGACGACGAACACCAGCACCATGCTCACGGCCAGCCCGAGCAGCAGCCCGACGAGCACACCGGCGGCGACCCAGGCTGCGGCTTCGCCGGCCACCACAGCGATCACCTGCCGCCGCGTCAGCCCCAGGTGTGCGAGCAACCCGAACTCCTTGCGCCGCGCCAGCACCTGCGCTGACAGGCTTGCTGCCACGCCGACGAGGCCGATCGCGATCGCCACCGCCTGCAGGTAGTAGGTGACCGCGAAGCTGCGGTCGAAGATGCGCAGCGACAGCACGCGCAACTCGGCGCTGGCAGCGAACTCCAGCATCGAGGCGTCGGGCAGCAGCGCACGCAGGCCGCGTTGCACGGCGGCCGCATCGGCCACTCCGGCGCCGGGTGCAAGCCACAGCGCGAGGTCGTTGATGCGCGTGTCACCCGTCAGGCGCCGGTAGTCGGTGTCGGCGATGGCCACGGCACCGAACTGGCGCGCGTAGTCGCGCCATACGCCGAGCACGCGGGCGTTGACAGCAGCGCCATCCGCCGCCAGCGGCAGCGACAGCGTGCTGCCGGCTTTCGCGCCGTACAGCGACACCATCGCTTCGCTGACGTAGACCGCCACCTCGCCGTTGCGCAGGTGTTCGCGCGGCGACAGCGGCGGGTCCAGCATCGGCAGCGCCTGTGCGGGGTCGGCCAAAGCGCGTGCAACCAAAGCGACCGCGGGCCGTCCCGGCGCCAGCTGCAACGCACGGATGCGCGAGGCTTGTACGCGAGCTACGCCCGAAACGGTGGCGGCCCGTTCGGCGAAGTCCGCCGGCAGCCAGGCTTGCTCAGCGGCGCCCGCACCGGCCGCCGTGCGCGCATACAGATCGGCCGGCAGCACGCTGTCCAGCCACTGCGCCACGCCGCTGCGGAAACTGCCGACCATCACCGTGAGGGCCACCGACAGCGCCAGGCTGGCGACGACACCCGCCACCGCCGCCGTCGCCGTGCCGCGCTGAAAGCGCGCCCGCTGCACCGCCAGCATCGGCAACGCGCCACGCGGCGCGGGGGTGGCCGCCAGCAGCGCGTGCACGGCGGCGGGCACCAAGGCCACACCGCCCAGCAACAGTGCCGCCACGCCGACGTAAGCGGCCAGCGGCAGCCCGAACAACGGCGGTGCGAACGCCGCCGCCGTGCCGCCTGCCAACAGCAGCAACCCGGGCCAGGCCGGCGGCGCATGGTGATGGATGCCGCCCAGCCCCTTCAACGCCAACGCCGGCGCGATGCGTTCGGCCTGCCGCGCAGGCCACCAACCACCGAGCACGGCGGACACGATGCCGAGTGCGCCGAACACGACCGCCGCCACGCCGCTGACCTGCAGCCGCGGCGCGATGCCCGGAAAGTACCCGCCGCCCAGGTCGCCTGACAACAACCGCAGTGCCGCCGCTGCCATCGCTGCGCCCAGCACCAGCCCGATGCCGCTGCCGACGGCGCCGACCGCCGCGCACTCGGCCAGCACCAGCACGCGCCGTTCGCGCGCCGTCATGCCCAGCACCCCCAGCAGCGCCAGCCCGGGCGTGCGCTGCGCCACCGACAGCGAGACGACCGAGAAGACGAGGAAGGCGCCCACGAACAACGCCACCAGCGCCAGCACCGTGAGGTTGACGCGGTAGGCGCGCGAAAGATTGCTGACGCGCGCTTCGGCCTCGTCGGCGGCCACGGTGATCACGCCCGCCGGCAGTGCCAGGCGCTGCCGCAAGGCGGCCACATCGGTGCCCGGCACCAGCCGCAGGTCGATGCGCGACAGCCGGCCGATCAAGCCGAAACGCGCCTGAGCCGAGGCGATGTCCATCACCACCAGCGGCGTGCCGCCTGCAGCGACCGTGCCCGCGACACGTAACGACACCCACGCCGGCCCCGATTGCAGCGACAGGGCCGCGCCATCGCTCAGCCCGAACCGATCCCGTGCCGCGGTGTTGGGGAACGCCGCTTCGGGGTCGAGGAACACCAACCGCTCTTCGCCCGCTGCGGCGCGCGGCAGCAGCATCGGCGCGATCGGCACCGCGCGCAGCGTGTCGATCCCCAGCACTTTGATCGCGGCGCGCGTGCCGTCGGCCGCGCGCGCGTAGGTGTCGATCTCCAGCACCGGGCTGGCGATCTCGACGCCAGCGTCGGTGGCCACTCGTTCGAAGAGCACATCGTCGATGCCGGCGCCGCCCGCGGCCGCGCGCAGCGCCAGATCAGGCTCGCCGTTGGCCGCGCGCACCGCGGCCGAGAACTCGCCCAGCGCCGAGGTGTTGATGAGGTGCACCGACCAGGCCAGCGCCACGCCGAGTGCGACGGCGAGCAAGGCCACTGCATGCCGCCAACGGTGGTGGGCCCACTCGCGCCGCATCAGCGGCAGGAACAGCGTGCGTGCCAGCGCGAGGCCCGTCATGCAGGGACGATGCCGTTGGCCGTGAGCCGCAGCACCCGATCGGCACGCGCTGCGGCATGGGCCGAATGCGTCACCAGCAGGCACGCCGCACCGGCGCCGTGGACCTGGTCGCGCAGCACCTGCAGCACCCGCTCGGCGGTCGTGGGGTCGAGGTTGCCGGTCGGCTCGTCGGCCAGGATCAACCCCGGCGCGTGAACGACCGCACGGGCGATTGCCACGCGCTGCAACTGGCCGCCCGAGAGTTGCGCTGGCAGCCGCGCGCCGAGGCCTTCGAGCCCGACTGCATTGAGCAGCGAACGCACACGCTCGGGCTCGTCACGCCCCAGCAGCCGCAGCGGCAGCGACACGTTCTCGGCCACGCTCAAGTGCGGCAAGACGTGGAAGGCCTGGAACACGAAGCCGAGGTGCGCGCGCCGCAGCCGCGCGCGGCCGTCGTCGCTGAGCGTGGCCAGGTCCGTTCCGCCGACCACCACACGCCCACGGTCCGCCACTTCGAGCCCCGCGATGCAGTTCAGCAGCGTTGATTTGCCGACGCCCGATTCACCCAGCAGCGCGACGAATTCGCCGCCGCGCAAGTCGAGCGATGCGGATGAGAAGACCGGCACGTCGTCGAAGGATTTTTGCAGCTCATGAAGGCTCAGCATGTGCGGCCGATGATGCCCGAGCGAAGGCGCGCCAACGCGGCGCGGCACATCATCCCGACGAACCCGCGTGCTATCGTGTTTCGACACTTCTCGAGCATCTTTATGGCCTACGAAATCGACCTCTCCGGCCGCGTGGCCCTGATCACCGGCGCCTCCAGCGGCCTGGGAACACAGTTCGCCAAGACGCTGGCGCGCGCGGGAGCCGGCGTGGTGCTGGCGGCCCGGCGCGTCGAGCGGCTGAAGTCGCTGCGCGCCGAGATCGAAGCCGACGGCGGGGACGCGCACGTGGTCGGCCTGGACGTCACCGACCCGATGAGCATCCGCGCCGCGGTGGCCCACGCCGAGACGGAAATGGGCGGCATCGACATCCTGGTCAACAACAGCGGCGTCAGCACCACCTCGAAGCTGACCGACATCAGCCCCGAGGACTTCGACTACATCTTCGACACCAACACCCGCGGCGCGTTTTTCGTGGCGCAGGAAGTGGCCAAACGGATGATCGCGCGCAGCAAGGGCGAAGCGCCGGGCACCTTCACCGGCGGGCGCATCGTCAACATCGCTTCGATGGCGGGGCTGAAGGTGCTGCCGCAGATTGGCGTGTATGCGATGAGCAAGGCCGCCGTGGTGCACATGACGCGTGCGATGGCGCTGGAGTGGGGGCGCTTCGGCATCAACGTGAACGCACTGTGCCCGGGCTACATCGACACCGAGATCAATCACCACCACTGGAAGACCGAAGCCGGCCAGAAACTGATGCAGATGCTGCCGCGCAAGCGCGTCGGCAAGGCCGAGGACCTGGATGCCGTGCTGGTGATGCTGTGCGCCAACCAGAGCCACTTCGTAAACGGCGCCGTGATCGCGGCTGACGACGGCTTCGGCGTGTGAGGCCGCACATCTTCCTGCGGCTCGACCCGATCTCGGGCCTGCGCTCCTCACCGCACGGTAGTGCGGCTGCGATGCTCGACCCGACCTCGGGCCGCTCGCGACGGAGGCTGCACGACCTCACGCGCTGCTGGGGACCATGAAGGCGCTGTTGCCCATCGAAGCACGCGTGCTCGGTGTGCTGGTGGAGAAGCAGGCGACCGTTCCCGACACCTACCCGCTGTCGTTGAACGCGCTGGTGGCCGGTTGCAACCAGAAGACCGCACGCGAGCCGGTGATGGAGCTTTCCGATGCCGACGTGCTGGAAGCCATCGACGGCTTGAAAAGCCTGAGCCTGCTGTTCGAAGTGAGTGGCAGCCGGGTCGTGCGCTTCGAGCACAACATGGGCCGCGCGATGCAGCTGCCGACGCAGTCGGTGGCGCTGCTCGCGACGCTCGTGCTGCGCGGCCCCCAGACCGCCGCCGAGTTGCGGCTGAATGCCGACCGGCTGCACCACTTCGCCGATATCTCGTCGGTTGAAGGTTTTCTCGACGAGCTGGCCGGCAAGACGCCGGCGCGGGCAACGCAGCTGCCGCGTGCGCCGGGTGCGCGCGAGGCGCGCTGGACGCATCTGCTCACGGGGGGTGGAGCCGCGCCCGCCGACGCGCCACGGCTGGCCGTTCCGCCCGCGTCTGCAGCAAGCCCCGTGGCGGCGACAGGCGCAGAAGCCTCGCCAGCAGGCCTGCGCTTCAGCCTGCCGGCGCAGAAGCGGCTCACCCACGAGATGGTGATCCCAATCCGCTGGGGCGACATGGACGCGATGGGCCACGTCAACAACACCATCTACTTCCGCTACCTGGAAGTAACGCGGCTCGAGTGGCTCTTCAAGATCGGCGCTGCGGTCGACCCGCACACGCCGGGCCGCGAGGGGCCGCTGATCATCAACGCGTTCTGCAACTTCATCCGCCAACTGGAGTTTCCCGGCGACGTATTGGCGCGGCACTTCGTCGCCAACCCGGGCCGCAGCAGCTTCGACACCTACGTCACGCTGGAGAGGACCGACCAGCCCGGCGTGGTCTACGCCGAAGGCGGCAGCAAGACGGTGTGGACCGACTTCGGCGCAAAGCGGTCCGTGCCGCTGCCGGACTGGATGCGAAAGCACCTCGAATGAGAGCGTCCAGGGCGTGGATTCTGGAGGCGATCCGTCGCATCGAAGCCGACTTCCAGCGCAGCAGCGACACCCACCTGATCCCGCTGCCGCTGCCCGGCTTTCCCGGCGTCGAGCTGTACCTCAAGGACGAGAGTAGCCACCCCACGGGCAGCCTGAAGCACCGGCTGGCGCGCAGCCTGTTTCTGCACGCGCTCTGCAACGGCTGGCTGCACGAACACAGCACCGTGGTCGAAGCCAGCAGCGGCAGCACCGCGATCAGCGAGGCCTACTTCGCGCGGTTGCTCGGGCTGGCGTTCATCGCGGTGATGCCAGCCACCACCAGCGCGCAGAAGATCGCCGCGATCGAATTCCAAGGCGGGCGCTGCCACCTGGCGGATGACCCGATGACGATCTACGCCACCAGCGAACGGCTGGCGCGCGAACTGGGTGGCCACTACATGGACCAGTTCACCTACGCCGAGCGTGCCACCGACTGGCGCGCCAACAACAACATCGCCGAGAGCATCTACACGCAATTGCGGCGCGAGACACATCCGTGCCCTGCGTGGATCGTCGCCAGCGCCGGCACGGGCGGCACGCTGGCCACCATCGGCCGCTATGTCCAGTACTGTCGCCACGATACGCGCGTATGCGGCGCGGACGCCGAACGCAGCGTGTTCTTCGACCACTACTTAGGCGGCGACAAGACGTTGACGCTGGACCACGGCAGCCGGATCGAAGGCATCGGCCGCCCGCGTGTCGAAGCCTCGTTCGTGCCCGGCGTGCTCGATGCGATGGTCAAGGTGCCGGACCTGTGGAGCCTGGCGGCGATGCACGCGCTGAGCGTGCGCCTGGGCCGGCGCGTCGGCGGCTCAACCGGCACCAATCTGGTCGCATCACTCGCCTGCGCCGCGTTGCTGGTGCGTGAAGGGCAGGGCGGCAGCATCGTCACGCTGATCTGCGACGACGGCGAGCGTTACCGGCCGACCTACTTCAACGATGTTTGGCTGGCTGCACAGGGGTTGGACTGCGGGCCGGAGAGTGACGCGGTCGAGTCGTTCATCGAACGCGGGGTGGCTCCCGATGCGTTGAGTCAGAGTTGGCGCGTCGCGGGGGACTTGTCGCGGCCCGCGACGGGCTCGGTTGTCGAAGGTGCCGGGCGCAGCGTCAACCAGTCCGGCTAGTACCGCGCATCGCCCTGGTGCCGTGCCACGCGACACAGGCCGGCAGGACGGCGCGCGATACGCAGCAGCCCCGGCGATGCAAGGTTGAAGGGCCTTGTCTGTTATCCTCCGCCCCGCAGTCAGGCTTTTTGGTTGCTCTCGACGGGTTCTTTTGCTCTTCCCCGCAGCGTTCGCGTCGCGGTCTTGATCAGATCTTCTTTCGGTGAGTTGCAAGGCAAGTTGTCTGTAGCAAGGCGTGGCGTGTGCCGCGTCTCACATCGAAAGGAAATCTCATATGGCTACCAAGGAAACCGGAACCGTCAAGTGGTTCAACGAGGGCAAGGGCTTCGGGTTCATCACCCCGGACGCTGGCGGCAAGGACCTGTTCGCGCACTTCAAGGAAATTCAGAGCACGGGTTTCAAGACCCTGGCCGAGAACCAGCGCGTCGAGTTTGAAATCACCGCTGGCCAGAAGGGCCCGCAAGCTTCCAACATCCGCGTGGTGAGCTAAGAAGCGCCGCGCGGCATGGCTAAGGAATCGCTGATCGAAATGCGCGGGCGGGTCGATGAGATCCTGCCCGACTCCCGCTACCGCGTCACGCTCGACAATGGGCATCAGATGATCGCCTACACGGCGGGCAAGATGCGCAAGCACCACATCCGCATCCTGGCCGGCGACAACGTGTCGCTGGAGCTGTCGCCCTACGATCTGACGAAGGGCCGGATCACCTTCCGGCACCTCGACCGATCCGGCGGGGGCTCACCGCCGCCGATGCGGCCCGCGCGGACGGCCTGATCCTCGTGATCAGCTGACCGCCTCGACGGTCAATGCCCCAAGAAGCCCTCGAAGCGCTCGCGCCTCGGGGGCTTTTTTCATGGTTTCACGCCACCATGCTGTACGGCCCGCCCGATTCGAGCGCGCGCCGGTAGGCTGCTCGGGCGTGAATGCGCGCGAGCCAGTCCATCAGCTTCGGCCGCGTGGCGTCGAGCCCGCCACGTGCGGCAGCTGCCTCGAGCGGAAAGCTCATCTGGATGTCGGCTGCCGTGAACACGTCGCCCGCAAACCACGGGCGCTGCGACAACTCGCTCTCCATGAAATCGAGTTGCCGCTTCAGGTTGGGATCGATGAAGCTGGCGTTGACGCCGGCACTGATCGCCTTGGCAACGGGCTTGATGAAAAACGGCACGGCGCCGGGCACCTTGGCGAATACCAGCTTCATCAAAAGCGGTGGCATGGCGGTGCCTTCGGCAAAGTGCAGCCAGTAGGTGAACTGTCGCCGCTCGGGCGTGCCGGCGGCCGGGCGCAGACGGCCGGCCGTGTCGTGCGTGTCGAGCAGGTACTCGACGATCGCGCCGGACTCGGCCACCGTGATGTCGCCTTCTGTGAGCACCGGACTCTTGCCAAGCGGGTGCACGCGGGTCAGCTCGGGCGGCGCCAGCATCGTCTTCGGGTGGCGCTTGTAGTGCTGCACCTTGTAAGGCAGCGCCAGTTCTTCCAGCAGCCACAGCACGCGCTGCGAGCGGGAGTTTTCGAGGTGATGCAGCGTGATCATTCGGTCGTCATCCAGCGTTGGGCTCGGTCGTCACAGCAGCACGTAGGTGGTCGTGGTGTGCGCTGCCAACTCGTCGTCGGCGTCGATCACCTGCACTTCGCCGAAGATGATGCTGCGGCCCATCTTCAGCACCCGCGCCACGATGCGCGCTGCGCCGCTGGCGCCAGACACCGGGCGCAGGAAACTGGTCTGCAACTGCACCGTCGTCATCGGCTTGAAGCCGCCCAGACGCGTCATCACCGCCAGAACCATGGCCGTGTCCGCGGCGGCCATCATCGTCTGGCCGCACAGCACGCCGCCCTCGTGCACGTGCTTGGGCGTGATGGGCAGGGCCAGCGTCACTTCGCCAGCGCGTGCTTCGATCACCCGCAGATCCAGCTCGCGCACCCAGGGCGCGAAGATATGCGTCAGCGCCTGCTCGAGCATTTCCTTGTCGGCGAACGATGCGTGCGGGTCGGCCATGGTGATCACCGTTGAAAGGTGTTGAAGTGGTGTCGGATTCTAGGCAGTGGGTGATGGCCGGCGGGCGCGTACCGGCAATCGTGAGGCACTACGATCGCAGCCGAGCACTACTCACCACCGGAGCACTTCGCCCATGAAGAAGATCTTCCCCAGTGCCAAGGCCGCGCTGGACGGCATCGTCAAGGACGGCCAGTTGTTCGCCGTCGGCGGCTTCGGCCTGTGCGGTATCCCCGAAGCGCTGATCCAGGCGCTGCGCGACAGCGGCGTCAAGAACCTTACCGTCATCAGCAACAACGCCGGTGTCGATGGTTTCGGCCTCGGCCAGTTGCTCGAGACGCGGCAGATCAAGAAGATGATCTCCAGCTACGTCGGTGAGAACAAAGAGTTTGAGCGCCAGTACCTGGCCGGTGAACTCGAACTGGAATTCACGCCGCAGGGCACGCTGGCCGAGAAGCTGCGTGCGGGTGGCGCCGGCATCCCGGCCTTCTTCACCCGCACCGGTGTCGGCACGATGGTGGCCGAGGGCAAGGAGCAGCGCGAGTTCGACGGACAGACCTACGTGATGGAGCGTTCGCTGGTGCCCGACATCTCGCTGGCCAAGGCCTGGAAGGCCGACGAGAGCGGCAACCTGCTGTTCCGCCGCACCGCGCGCAACTTCAACCCGGCAACGATCATGGCCGGCCGCATCAGCATCGTCGAAGTGGAAGAGATCGTGCCCACCGGCACCTTCGACCCCGACAGCGTGCACCTGCCGGGCATCTACGTGCACCGCATCGTGCTCAACGCCCACCCCGAGAAGCGCATCGAAAAGCGCACCCTCACCGAGAAGGCTGGCGTCTAGCCAGCCACCACCTTCAAGGGTGCCGCAGGCATCCGCTACGCCGACTTCCCGAAGGGATTCAAATGTCTTGGAGCCACGATCAGATGGCGGCCCGCGCCGCCAGGGAATTGCAGGACGGCTTCTACGTCAATCTGGGCATCGGGCTGCCGACGCTGGTGGCCAACTTCGTCGACCCGCGCATCGAGGTCTGGCTGCAAAGCGAGAACGGCATGCTCGGCATCGGCCCATTCCCGACCGAGGACGAAGTCGACGCCGACATCATCAACGCCGGCAAGCAGACGGTGACCACGTTGCCCGGCAGCAGCATCTTCGGCAGCGAGACCAGCTTCGCGATGATCCGCGGCGGCAAGATCAACCTGTCGATCCTGGGTGCGATGCAGGTCAGCGCGAAGGGCGACCTGGCCAACTGGATGATCCCCGGCAAGATGGTCAAGGGCATGGGCGGCGCGATGGACCTCGTGGCCGGTGTGGCCCGCGTGCTGGTGCTGATGGAGCACGTGGCGAAGAAGAAGGACGGCACGATCGACCTGAAGATCCTGCCGGACTGCACGCTGCCACTGACGGGGGTGGGTGTGGTCGATCGCATCATCACCGACCTGGCGGTGCTGGACGTGACGCCGCAAGGGCTGAAGGTCGTCGAGATGGCGCCGGGCGTGACCGCCGAAGAGTTGCAGTCGAAGACAGGCGTGCCCTTGCAGCATTGAGGGCGGTGGTGCGAAGGCGACAGGCGCTGGTTCAGGTGGGTGCTGCGTTTGCAGCGCCGGCATTCGCGCAAGGTGTGGGCGCGCAGGGCGCTGCGGCGATGCCCGAACTGGCGCCGGTGCTCGCCGCGCGCGTGCGCCACGAGGGCGTCGGGTTGGTCGCCATGCAGGCGCAAGCGGGAGCGGCCGCGCGCTTTGCAACGGCGGGCCGCGTCAGGCTCGATGGCGACGCACCACCCGACCCCGATACCCGCTTCGAGTACGGCTCGATCACCAAGACCTTCACCGCGATGCTGCTGGCCGATATGGTCACCCGCGGCGAGGTCGCGCTCGACGATGCGGTCGAGTCGGTCCTGCCCGACGGCCGGAAGCTGCGTGACAGCGCGGGTGACCCGCTGCGCTTCATCGACCTGGCCACGCAACGCTCAGGGCTGCCGCGGCTGCCTGCCACCCTCACGCCGAAGCAGCCCTCGGACCCCTACGCCGACTACGACGAGCAGCACCTTTGGGCTGGACTGGCGGCGTGGAAACCGGAACACCGCCTCGGCCAACGCTTCGAGTATTCCAACCTCGGCTTCGGCCTGCTGGGCGAAGCCTTGGCGCGGCGCCTGAAGACGGATTACGCGACAGCGCTCGCGCAGCGGGTGTTGGCGCCGTTGGGCCTGAACAGCCTGGTCGTGCGCACCCCCGGCGCGTGGACCGAGCGGCTGGCGCCAGGCCACGACGCCGAGCGGCGCCCGGTGCCGCCGTGGCAGTTCGGTGTGCTGGCCGGTGCCGGGGGGGTCGGCGGTTCTGCCCGGGAACTGGCGCGTTATGCGCAGTGCGCGCTGGGGCAGATCGACAACCCCCTTGCACGGGCCTTCCGCCTGGCGATGCAGCGGCACGCCGACGGCCCCGAGCCGCGCGTGGCGATGGGCCTGGGCTGGATGCTGCCGACGCTGGCCGGCCGAGCGCTCGTCAACCACGACGGTGGCACCTTCGGGATGTCGAGCTCGTTGTTCCTGGAGCCGGCCACGGGCCGCGCGGCGGCGGTGCTCGCCAATGCCTTCGTCGTCGTGCAGGACCTGGCGCTTTACGCGCTGGACGGCAACACGCCGCTGCGCAATGTGGCGGCTGAGGTGGCGGCAGCCGTGGAGCAGCGCAGGGCCATGACCGAACGCACAGCCGCAGCCGTGCCGGCGGATGCGATGAAGCCGCTGGAAGGCAGCTACGCGCTGACGCCGCAGTTCAAGATCGCGATGCGCGTACGCGAAGGCCGTCTCTTTTCGCAGGCGACCGGCCAGGGCGAGTTCGAGTTGTTCGCCCGCGAGGCCGGCAATCCGCTGCGCTGGTTCGCGCGTGTGGCGCCGATCGAGATCGAGTTCGAAGCACCCGCCAGCGGCAAGTCGCCGGCCTTCCAGCTCAGGCAGGCGGGGCAGAAGCTTCGCGCCGTTCGCGAATAGCGTCGTCGATTCGGCTCGCCAGGCCGGAACGGCGCACGGTCGAGGCCGCCGCGGCCTGGGCCAGCAGCGCGGCGCTGCCGGCCAGCTGAACCTGGTGACGCGCGCGCGTGACGGCCGTGTAGAGCAGCTCACGCGTCAGCACGCGGTTCATCGCCGTGCCGGGCAGCACCAGCACGCGGTCGAACTCGGAGCCCTGGGCCTTGTGCACAGTCGTCGCGAAGGCGGTCTCGTGCGGCGGCAGTCGCTGCGGCGGCACCGCGCGCAGCTTGCCGTCGGGGCGTTGAAACCAGACGGCTAGCGGGCTGTCGCCGTCGCCGGATGCCGAGGGCAGGGTGATGCCGATGTCGCCGTTGAACAGGCCGAGCACCGGGTCGTTGCGCAACACCATCAGCGGTTGGCCCGACCAGTGCGGGCCATCGACCCGCGCCGCCCTGGCGCGCGCGTGGCGTGCCAGGTGCGCGTTGAAGGCTTCCACGCCGAGCGGCCCCTCGCGCAGCGCGCACAGGACGCGGAAGGTGCTGAAGGCCGCGTGCGCGGCCGTGGCGTCGAAAGGCGTGTTGCCGACCTGCGCGAAGTAAGCCGCGTGCCCGGCGACGGCCGCAGCCAGCAGCCCGGACACCGGCTCGTGCAACGCCCGCACCGTGGCGTCACCGGGCGCGGCCAGCACCTGCTGCACGGCGTCGCCGTCGCCGTCGTTGAAGGCCGCCGCCAGCCGCGCAATGCCGCTGCCAGGCCCGAAGCGATGGCTGTGCGTGAAGGCCACGGCGGTGCCCGGCAAGGCGCCGCGCGCCAGTTCGGCAAACACGGCGCCTGCCTCGACCGCGGCGATCTGGTCCTTGTCGCCGAGCAGCAGCACGCGGGCCTGCGGCGGCACGGCGTCGAAGAGCCGGCGGGCGAGTGTCAGATCCAGCATCGAGGCTTCGTCGACCACCAGCACGTCCAGCGCCAGCGGGCGGCCCGGCCCGTGCGTGAACCCGTGGTCGCCATCGAGCGGGTTCCCGCGCGCGCCCATCATGCGGTGCACGGTGCTGGCCTGCATGGAGGTGCCGCCGTCTTCGGCAACCGCTTGCGCCAGGCGTGCGGCTGCCTTGCCGGTCGGCGCTGCCAGCGCGATCCGGCAGCCCGGCATCGCTACGCGCAGCAGCGCCAGCAGCTTGCGCGCTGTCGTCGTCTTGCCGGTGCCGGGGCCACCGCTGATGACGGCCAGCCGGCGCGTCAAGGCTATCGTCGCGGCCGCGTGTTGCGGGCTACCCGGCTCGAACAGCGTGTCGAGCAGGGCGAGCGCTGCCGCAGAAGGCGCCTCGATGATGGGTTCTGCTGCCAGCACCAGCCGCCGCGCCAACGCGCGCTCGTGGTCGAAGGCGCGGTGGGTGTAGAGCCGGCACTGGTCGTCCAGCAGCAGCGGCTTGCCGGCCGGCGCCTGCGGTGAACCGACGACGTGGCTGGTGCGCAGCCGTGCGGCGCCGGCTTCATCGAGCGGCAGACAGACGTGGCCATCACCAGCCGCCAGCGACAAGGTCCGCGCTGCCTCGGCGACGGCGCGCGTGCAGGCAGCGTCGTCGCCAGCCGCAGCCGACCATGCCGAGACCTGCGACGACACGGCTTCAGCCAACGCCGCTTCGGGCGTGGTGAAGTTGGGCCGCGGCGTGCTCATCAGCGCCCGTCCAGCCAATCGCTCAAGGCCTCGACCAGCGCGCGTGGCGGCCGATGCGCCACCACGCCGGCGCCGGGCCAGGCCGGCCGCACGCCGCGCACGAAGAGGTACAGCGCTTCGCCCATGTGCTGCGCGTAGTCGTAGCCGGGCAGGCGCTGGCGCAGGTGGCGGTGCAGCGCCAGCACGTACAGCAGCCGTTGCAGGCCGTAGCCATGTTCGGCCATCGCGGCAGACAGCGGTGCGGCGCCGTAGTGCGCGGCGCTGTCCCCTAAATGGTTGGATTTCCAATCGAGCACGTGGAAGCGGCCGCGGTGCTCGAACACCAGGTCGACGAAACCGCGCACCGGGCCATGCAGGGTGTGAAAGGCCAGTGGCGGTACCGGTTCGCCATGCTGCTTCAACAGCGCCTCCAGGGTTGCGGCGCGCAGCGTGCCGCCGGGCAGCATGAATTCCAGCTCTGCCAGGCGCTGGCCGCGCGGCACGGCCGACAGCACCAGCGACCGGCCTTCACCCAGCGGCAACGGGGTGTGCAGCACGGCGGCCAGCATGCCGTGCATTTGCGGAGCTAGCTTGGTACCTGCCTGCGGGTGCGCAGCCAGCGCGGTGGTGATGGCCGCGGGCCAGGTCGAGGCATCGGCAAAGTCGGCCAGTTCGAAGGCCGCGTGCAGGCACTCACCGGCGGCCGCGCCGCGGGGGAAGCGCAGGATGTCATCGTCGGGCACGGGAATAGGTACCGGCCCGTTCGCTGCGGCCATCGGAACAGCCGCTGGTGCGGCGACCACCTGCGTGTCATGGTCGCGCGCCGCCGCTTCGCCGCGTGCCGACTGGGTCAGCCGGCTGTAGCTGGACAGCACCCAGGCGCCCGGCAGCCGCTTTGGCGGCGGCAGTGCCGCCAGAGAACCGGCCGCTGCCGTCGGCGGCACCGGCGCAGGCCCATCGGCCGGCGGCAGCGGCGACAGATCGACCACCCCCGGCGTGGCCGCCGACACCTGTGCGACGAAGGCCGCCGGGTCACCCTTCATCAACCACGGCAGAGGGCCGCTGTCGGCTTCGGTCGTGCTGTTGTGGGCACCGCAGCGGTAACGGCCCACGACCACGCAGCAGCGCTGCACGGCGCGCGTCAACGCGACGTAGACCAGGCGCATCGTCTCGGCATCGCTGGCGTTGCGCATGCATTCGGCCAGGCGTTTCTTCTCGTCCTTCTCGAGCGAATCGGGATCGCGAAGATCGCGCACCGGAGCGTTGCGTTGGCCATGTTCGGCCAGCTCGCCGTGGTTGTTGTGTTCAGCGGGGTACTGGCGGCCCTCGACCGGATTAAATGCACGCACTTTGCCGTCCCACAGGAACGGGCAGAACACGACCGGGTACTCGAGCCCCTTGCTCTTGTGCACGGTGACGATCTGTACCAGGTGGCGGTCCGACTCCAGCCGCTGCTGCGCCTCGTCGTCTTCGGCCTTCTCGCGGCGCTGTTGCTGCAGCCAGCGGTGAAGCGATTCGGGCGATGCGTGCTCGGCCGCGGCGGCCTGCAAGAGGTCGGCGATGTGCAGCAGATTCGTCAGCCGCCGTTCGCCGTCGGCGGTGGCCAGCAGCCGCTGGGCCACGCCGTCGTCGGCCAGCCAGCGCCGCAGCATCACGGCCACGCCGCGCTGTCGCCACAGCGTGCGGTAGTCCGCCAACCGCCGCATCGTGGCGGCCAGCGGTTCGGCGTCGCCCGTCTCCGGCGCGGTCAGCGCGTGCACGGCGCTCGCGGTCCAACCCATCGTGATGCCGGCCAGCGCGGTGCGCACCAGCCCTTCGCGCTGCGGCGACAGCACCGCGGCGAGCCACTGGTCGACGGCCTCGGCATCGATGCTGTTCCACACGCTGGCGTTTGACAGCTCAACGCTGCCGACGCCGAAGCGGCGCAGCGCCTGGCGCATCTGCGCGCCCTGGGCGTGCGTGCGCACCAGCACCGCGATGTCGCCGGCCCTCAGCGCGCGGTCGTCGTGCTGGATGTCGCCCTGAGCCGCAGCGCGCAGCAGCCGCGCGATCTCGCCAGCGGTGGCGGCGGCGGCGAGTTCGCGGGCCTGGTCCTTGCGGTCCGGTTGCCCATCGGCAGGCTCGGGCAGCGACCACAGTTGCAGCGGCGCGCGCGCTGCGCTGCGGTCCACCCAGGCCGGCCGCCGCTTGTTGCCGAAGCGCACGGCGCGGTAGACCAGGCCGCCCTGCCGGAACGCATCGGGTCGATGGCCGAACAGCGCATTCAGTGCCTGCACCAGCGGCTCTTGCGAGCGCTGGTTGTCAGCCAGCGTGGCCTGGTGGTCGGCGCGGGCGCGGGCGCGTAGGTAGGTGTGCAGGTCGGCCTGGCGGAAGCTGTAGATCGACTGCTTCGGGTCGCCCACCAGCACCAGCGGCCCGGCGGCGTGGCCGCCGTGGAAACGTTCGAAGATGCCCCATTGCAGCGGGTCGGTGTCCTGGAATTCGTCGATCAGCGCGGCCGGGTAGCGCGCGCGCAGCGTGGCGGCCAGCGCGTCGCCGCGCGGGCTGCGCAGCTCGGCGTGCAGCGCCGTCAGCATGTCGGCAAAGGTGATGCCGCGCGCGGCGCGCTTGGCGGCGGCGAGCGCCGGCGGGCCCTCTCGCAACAGCCGGCGCAACAAACGCATGCGGTGCAGCGACAGCGCGGCGTCGTGGGCGCGGCGGGTGTCCAGCCAGGCCTGCGCCGACTCGAAGAAGCCGTCGGATTCGACCGCCGGCTGGTCCTTCTTGGCCTTGAAGGTGGCGTTGCCGAACAGCCGCATGACGCGCACGTCGGCGGTAGCGAAAGGGTCGCCGCTGGCCATCGCCAGATCCCATGCGCTGCGGATGCTGCGGACCTTGTCGGCGTCTCGGTACAGGCCGCCATGCAGCTGTCCGGCGGCGCGCGCGGTCTCGACGATCTGAAGCACCTCGTCGCGCACGTGCGGCCACGCGGCGCGGGCTTCGGCATGCGCGGTACGCAGGGCGGCCGCGGTGTCTTCGGTGGCATCGCTGTCGCTGACGTAGTGGTCGTATTCGCTGTCGTCGTCATCCACGCCGTCGGGCCAGCGCAGCGTGGTCAGCGGTTCGGCCGCGCGCCACTTCAACCAGCGCGCCCACTTCTCGGGGCCGTCCTTTTTGTCGACCAGCATCTCGGCCAGCCCGGCCGGCAACGGTGCAGCCGCCACCCACCAGCGCCACAGATCCTGCGCCACCTGATCGCGCAGCGTGCTGTCGTCGAGCAGCAGCGTCTGCGCCAGCGGCGCGCCGGCGGCCAGCGGTGCTTCGGCCAGCGCGCGTTGGCAGAAGCTGTGAATGGTGTAGATCGCGGCTTCGTCGAAGGTGGCCAGCGCGGTGGCCAGGCGCTGTTCGATCTCGGACTCCGCCATTCCGCCACGCTGCGCCAGCGCGCCGAGCAGGCCCTGGACGAAGGGATCCTTCTTCGCGTGGGCATCGCCGCGCAGTGCCGCCAGCACCTGCACGATGCGCCCGCGGATGCGCTCGCGCAGCTCGGCCGTTGCGGCCTTGGTGAACGTGACGACGAGCACCTGCGAGATCAGCAGGCCGCGTTCGAGCAGCAGCCGCAGCACCAGCCCGCAGATGGCCCAGGTCTTGCCGGTGCCGGCCGAGGCTTCGACCAGCGTGATGCCGGACAGCGGCCCGCCGAACAGATCGAGCGGCGGCAGCGGGGTTGCAGACCCGGGCGGCTCAGTCCGGCTCATCGAGGTGATCCAGGATCGGCGCGAACACCGCGGTGGCGATCGCAGCGAAGGCGGCGTCGATCGGCTCGGGCGCGCCGCGCAGCGCCAGGCGCCATGCGGGGTCATCGGCCTCGCCACGGATCGGCGGGCTGGGCGTACCGCGCCAGGCGTTGCGCGCTGCGGTGAGGCAAGCCGCCTCGGGCTTGTTCTCGCGCAGCTTCTGTACGAAGGCCCAGGTCGCCCACGCGGGCAGCGGCAGCGGCTCGCGCTGGCCCTGGGCGTACAGGCGTATCAGCGTGGACAGCTGTTCGGCGGGGTCGGCAACCGGCCGCAGCGTCCAGCAGCCGTCGACGCGGTGCAGCGCGGTGTGCGGCCGGGCTGCGACCACACCTTGCTCCGACGCCAGGCACAACGCCAGGTGCTCGATCCACGCCGCCAGCAGGCCACGGCCGTCGAGCGGCTCGAAGCGCCAACGCAGCAGGCCGGTGCTGCGCACATCGGTCAGCGTGGCGTGCATCGACCAGCGCAAGCCGTCGATGTCACAGGGCAGCCCCACGCTCGCTGGCGGCAGCACCGGCGCCAGGTGGTGGCTGCGCAGCCCGGCCGCAAAGTTGCGTAGGTCGTCGAGCAGCACCGCCAGCGCGGGCGCGCCGATGCTGCCGTCAGGCCAGTCGTTGCCGGCTGCGGCCAGCGCTTGCAGGTCGTGCGCCGGGTCGTTCACCAGCAGCGGTGGCAACAAGCGTTCCGCCAGCGCGCGGCGCGTGCGGGGGTCGGGCAGCAACGGTTCGGTGTCTTCGAGTTCGGATCGGTCCTGCGCCCACTCCAGACCGAGCCGGCCGCGCAGCAGCGCACGTGCGGGGTGGGCGAAGAAGGCGATCAGGCGCGGCAGATCGATGCGCCGTTCGGCTTCAGCCGGCGCGGGCAGGGGCGCATCGAAGAAGCGCGGCGGCAGCGGCTCGAAACGGGTGGGCGTGTCGCTGTCGTCGGCCGCGTCTCCCCCATCGGCCGCATCGGCGTCGGTCTCGTTGGCGCCGGCTTCGTCGGTTGGCATGGCAACGGCACCGGCAGTCTCGCCCGCCGCAGCGCGCAGCCCGTGCAACAACGCGGCCGCCATCTCGGCATGGTGGCTGCGGATGCGCGGATCGCCATCGACCGCGAAGGCAGCGGCCGAGAAGGGCTGCAACGGGTGTTCGACGATCCAGCGCGAACGGTCAGCACCCGCACCCGCGGCGGCGGCCAGAAAGTCGATCAGCTCCGCCACCAGCACCGAAGGCGGCAGCGCCGCGTTGTCGCGGATGCTGCGGCCGGTGTGGCTCAGGTACAGGCCGGTGCGCGCAGCCAGCAGCAGATCGAGGAACAGCGCGCGTTCGTCGCTGCGGCGTTGGCGGTCACCCGCGCGCGGGTCCAGCGCGATCAGATCGAACTCGTCGGGCTGGGCTTTCGACGGAAAGCCGTCGTCGTCCAGGCCGAGCACGCAGACCCAGGCGTAGGGCAGGCCGCGCAGGCTGGACATCGACGAGAACGTGATCGCTCCACCGGGCACGCCGCCGTGGGCGGGGTCGTCCAGGCGTTGCACCAGCGCGGCTTGCAGGACCGGTAGCGGAATGCGCAGCGCGGCGCCGCCGTCGTCGATGGCGGTGCAGGTGTCGTGCAGCGCCGCGTGCAGCGCACGCAGTTCCTCGCGTTCGTCGCCGGCAGGATCGATGAAGGTGTCGATGCATGCGGCCAGCTGTTCGCGCCAGGCCGCGGCCGGCAGCGGCGACGCCAGCGATTCGTGTAACGCAGCCAACGCGCGCACGAACCCGTGCAACCCGCCCAGGCAGGCCGCGGCACTGCCTTCCAGTCCGGCGGCCGGCAGCAAGCCGGCGAAGGGCTCGGGCGTATCGCTGTCGGCGACCAGGTGGCCGAGCAGCACGCGCTGCATGCCATCGGCCCAAGTGTTGAGCGCCGTGGCGGGCAGGCCCAGCTCGCCACGATGCGCCGCGTCCAGCCCCCAGCGCACGCCGGCCTGATCGATGGCGCTGCGCAGCAGATCGAGCGCCGCGCTGTCCAGGCCGAAGCGCCGCGCGATGGGCGGCTGCTGCAGCAGCGCGTAGACCTCACCCGCCAGCGCCCGCGAACCCGCCAGGCCGAGCAGCCCGACGAAAGCTTTCGCCACGCTGTTGATCTGGCTGCCCGGCCGGCCGGTGACGGCGTACGGCAGCGCGCGCGACTGCGGAGCGCTGCCAAAGATGGCGTCGATCAGCGGCGCCGCCTGCTCCAGATCGGGCACGACCACCAGCACCTCGTCGGCGCGCAGCGCGGGGTCGGCCGCGAACAAGCCGAGCAGCCGGTCGTGCAGCACCTCGATCTGGCGCGTCAGCGAATGGCAGACATGCAGTTCGATGCTGCGGTCGCTGTCGCTGTCGCCGCCGCGGTTGCCGTTGCCCGACGCCCACGCGCCCGGCGCCGGCACCTCGCTGTCGAGCAGGCTGTCGTGCAGCCGGCCGAGCCAGGTCGGCTCACCGTGCGGCGTGTAGTGCCCGTCGTCGAGTGCACCGTCGCCCGTGGCGGCGACGAGTTGTTCGAGCTGCTGCCGGGTCTGCGTGCCCCAGCCGACCAGCAACGGGTGCGCGCCCTCGGCCAGCGGCGCGCCATGTCGCCGCGGGCCGGGGTCGTACCAGTATTCGCGGCAGGGGTTCAGCGCATAGATATGGATCTCGGTGCGCTCGGCCCCGCCTTGCAGCAGTTGCAGGTGCAGCGGCGGCATCGTCGGCAGCGCAAAGACGTGGATGGCTGCCGGCAGCCCGGGCACAACGGCCGGGTACTCGGCCTGCAAGGCAGCCAACACGTGCAGCGGCTCTGCCATAGCGCGCTCGGCCAGCAAGCGGCGCCACAGCGCGGCTTGCCAGGCTTCGTCGGCCGACAGCGGCGCGGTGTCCTTCGCCCACTGCCGCGCTGACCAGCGCACCAGCCAGTCTGCCCGGTAAGTCGCGTACTGTTCGATCAGTGCGGCGCTGCGCTGCGCCAGCTCCAGCCGCATGACGGGATCGGCCGCGCGCAGCCACGACGCCAGCCGCGGGTGCGGGGCGATGAAAGTCTCATCCTCGAAAGCCGCCAGCACCCGCCACGCCAGGCGTGCCGGCGCCAACGGTGGCGTGGCCGGAACGTCGGCGCCGGATCGCTGCGGCTGAGCCCACAGCCACTGCGCCAGGAATTCAAACCGCACATTGGCGCAAAGGCCATCGTGGGCGGCGAAAGCCAGCATCAGGTGGCGGCGCAGGCCCAGGCTCGGCACCAGCACCTGCAACGGCTCGAAAACCCCGCGTGGGGTGGCGTGCGCCTGCGCCAGCAGCTGCGAGCGCAGGGTTTCGAGCCGGTTGGCGAAATGCAGGTGCAGCATCGTGGTGCCGGTGATCATGGCCTGAAACCGGCTCGCCACCCGCGCCTGCCGGCGGGCGCTTGGCGCAGCAAAGACCGGGGTTCGTCGCAGCGTGGCCGCGATGCCGGCACCCGACAGCTAGGCTATCGTCTTCGGCTAACTTGCCGCCCTTGCGCCACGCACCGCCCGCCATGCTTTCGACGCGACCCTTGCTGCCCCTCGTTCTTGCACTGGCCCTGGTGGCTTGCGGCAAGGGTGACGGCAAAACCGACAAGTCCGCCAAACCCGGTGCAACGCCCACCGCCAGCGCCAAGGCCGCGTCTGCAGCCGCCGCGGCCGCCTCGGCGCCGACCCTCCTGCTGTCGACGGAAGACTTGCGCGTGGTGCAGGCCAGCCTGGTTTCTGGTGGCCCGCTGGTCACCGGCACGCTGCAGCCCGAACGCCGCGCCGACCTGCGCAGCGAGATCTCGGCGGTGGTCCTGCAGGTCTACCGTGACAACGGCGAGCCGGTGAAGACGGGCGAGCTGCTGGTTCGGCTGGACGACACCGCCATCCGCGATGCACTGACCAGCGCCGACGCTTCGGCTCGCGCTGCCGCGCAGGCTCTCGACCAGGCGGAGCGGCAGCTCACGCGCCAGCGCACGCTGCAGGCCCAAGGGATGACTTCGATGCAGGCGCTGGACGACGCCGAAGTGCGCCGCAACGCCGCGTTGAGCGAAAGCGTCGCCTCCCGGTCGCGCGTGGCGACTGCGCGGCAGCAACTGCGCCGCACCGAAGTGCGCGCACCTTTCGAAGGCGTGGTCAGCGAGCGCAAGGTCTCGGCCGGTGACACCGCGGCCATCGGCAAGGAACTGCTCAAGGTCATCGACCCGAAGAGCCTGCGCTTCGAAGGGCTGGTGTCGGCCGACCGGATGAGCGAGATCAAGCCCGGGCAGCTGGTGAGCTTTTCGGTCAATGGCTTTCCGCAGGGCGAGTTCAGCGGCACCGTCAAGCGCGTGGACGCGGCCGCCAACGCCACGACGCGGCAAGTGGCGGTGCTGGTGGCCTTCAACGACGCGGGCAAGGCGCCGCGGGTGGCGGGCCTGTTTGCCGAAGGGCGGATCGAAAGCGGCAGCCAGCAGGCCCTGATGCTGCCCGACAGCGCGCTGGTGCGTGCCGGCGAGGCCGCCTCGGTCTGGCGGGTTGATGCCAACAAGCTGACGAAGGTGGCGGTGAAGCTCGGCGAGCGCGACCCGCGGCGCGGCGAGTTCCCGGTGCTGTCGGGCCTGAGCGCCGGCGACCGCATCCTGCGCAATCCGGGCGGCACGCTGGTCGACGGGCAGAAGGTGGAATTTGCGGCGGCTGCTGCTGCCTCGGCCGCGATATCGACGCCGGCCGCCGCGACCGCGGCTGCCAAGTAAGACGACGGAGCGCACCATGTTCCTCTCCGATTTCAGCATCAAGCGCCCGGTTGCCACCGTGGTGCTGATCATCGCGTTGATGGCGGTGGGCCTGCTTGCGCTGTCCAAACTGCGCGTCAACCAGTTCCCCGACATCGAGCCGCCCGTGCTGGTGGTGAACATTCCGTACCCGGGTGCCAGCCCTGACACGGTCGAGCGCGAGATCATCAACCGCATCGAGAAGAGCATCCAGGGCATCTCGGGCATCGACCGCGTGCAGGCCACGGCGCGCGAAGGCAGCGCCCAGCTGGTGCTGTTCTTCAACTACGACCGCAACCTGATCGAAGCCACCGACGATGTCCGCAACGCGATTGCCGGCGTTCGCTACAAGCTGCCGCTGGAGATGCGCGAGCCGATCCTGACCCGCGTGGACCCGTCGTCGCAGCCGGTGATGCAACTGGCACTGTCGTCGTCGAAGCTGAGCTTCCCCGACGTCTCGCGCCTGGCCGAGGACCAGCTGGCCGACAAGTTCCGCGGCCTTGCGGGCGTCGCGGTGGTCAGCGTCAACGGCGCCCTCAAGCGCGAGCTGTCGGTGCTGCTGCATGCCGAGAAGCTGCGCGAGTTCGAGGTCTCGGTGACCGAGGTCACGAACGCGTTGCGGGCGCAGAACGCCACCGCACCGGTGGGCAAGGTGCGCGGCACCCTGGAGGACCAGAGCATCCGCCTCGTCGGCCGCATCGAGAGCCCGCGCGAGTTCGAGCAGATCGTCATCAAGCGCCGCGGCGGTGAACTGGTGCGGCTGGGGCAAGTGGCGACGGTGCAGGACGGCTTTGCAGAGCTCGCCGGCTTTTCGGTGCGCAACGGCAACCCGAACGTCGGCATCTCGGTCACGCGAACGCGCGACAGCAGCACCGTCAGCGTGGCCAACGAGGTGCGCAAGCAGGCCAAGGAAATCAGCAAGACGCTGCCCGAAGGCACCCAGCTCGAGGTGGTGCAGGACGGTGGCGACGCAGCGGAAAGCAGCCTGAACAACGTGATCCACGCGCTGGTCTTCGGCGCGGGGCTGACGGTCCTGGTGGTCTACGTGTTCCTGAACTCTTGGCGCTCGACCCTGATCACCGCGCTGTCGCTGCCGACCAGCGTGATCGCAGCGTTCATCGCGGTCTGGCTGTTCGGCTTCACGCTGAATTTCATGTCGCTGCTGGGGCTGTCATTGGCCATCGGCGTGTTGATCGACGATGCGATCGTGGTGCGCGAGAACATCGTGCGCCATATGGAGCGCGGCGAAGACCGGCGCACGGCGGCCCTGAACGGCACCGCCGAGATCGGCCTGGCGGTGGCGGCCACCACCTTCTCGATCGTGGCGGTGTTCATCCCGGTGGCCTTCATGCCCGGCGTCAGCGGCGAATGGTTCCGGCCCTTTGCGCTGACGGTGGTGGCCTCGGTGCTCGTCAGCCTGGTCATCAGCTTCACGCTCGATCCGATGCTCTCGGCCTATTGGGGCGACCCGCCGAACCACCACCACGCCGAGAAGCGCGGCATCAGCCGCGTGTTGCACCGCTTCAACAACTGGTTCGACCACCAGTGCGAGCGCTACGGCGCCGTGATTGCCTGGGCCTTGCACCACCGCAAGTGGATGGCGGTGTTCGCCATCTTCAGTCTGGCAGCGGCGATAGGCCTGCAATACAGATTCGGCGGTTCGAGCTTCCTGCCTTCGGGCGACGCCGGCACGATCGCCATCGACGTGCGCACGCCGTCGTCGACCAGCCTGGAGTACGCCCGGCTGAAACTCGAAGCCGCCGCGGTTCTGGCGCGCTCGCTGCCCGAGACCAAGGCCACCAACAGCCAGGTCCGTGCCGGTGGCGGCCGGATCTACGTCGATATCGGCAAGAGCACACAGCGCAAGCGCTCGTCGGTCGAACTGGCCAAGGAGCTGCGCGCACTGACGGCGCGGCTGGTCGGTGCCGAATATGTGGTGCTCGACGACCTGAACAATGGCGCGCAGAAGCCGGTGCAGATCCGCTTCACCGGCACCGATTCGCGCAAGCTGCTGGAACTCACGAACCAGTTCATGGACCAGTTGCGCGCCGTGCCGGGTGCGGTGGACGTCGGCTTGTCCGAGCAGGACCCGCAGGACGAGTTGAAGATCGAGCTCGACCGCAGTCTGGCCAATTCGCTCGGCATCAGCGTCAACGACGCGGCGCAGGCGCTGCGGGTGGCCTTTGCGGGTGTCGAGGTCGGCGACTGGATCGACCCGGCCGGGGAAACACGCGACGTCGCGGTGCGGCTGCACCCGAATGACCGCGTCGATGCGTCGAACATCGAACGCCTGCCGATCACGGTGAGTGGCAGCAACCAGATGGTGCCGCTTGAGCAGATTGCCACCGTCAGCATGGGCAAGGGTCCGTCGCAGATCAACCACAGCGACGGCAAGCGCCAGATCTCGGTGGCTGCCAACGCCCAGGGCCGTTCGCCCGGCGAGGTGACGGCCGATGCGATGAAGCTGGCCCGGGCGATGGACTTCCCGCCGGGCTACGGCCTGGAGCTGGCGGGTGCCTCGCGCGACCAGCAGCAGGTGTTCGGCGCGATGGCCACCGCGCTGGCGATGGGCGTGGCGTTGATGTACCTGATCCTCGTCATCCAGTTCGGCAGCTTCACGGCGCCGCTGGCAGTGATGCTGTCGTTGCCGCTGTCGCTGATCGGCGTGGTGATCGCGCTGCTGCTGACCGGTGGCACGCTAAACCTGATGAGCTTCATCGGCGTGATCATGCTGATGGGCCTGGTGGCGAAAAACGCCATCCTGCTGCTGGATGCAGCGCGGGTGCTGGAAGCTGAAGGCGTGGACCGCGAGGAAGCACTGATGGCCGCCGGCCGCAAGCGCCTGCGGCCGATCCTGATGACGACGTTGGCACTGATTGCGGGCATGTTGCCGGTGGCGGTGGGCATCGGCGAGGGCGGTGAGTTCTACCGGCCGATGGCGGTGGCCATCATCGGCGGCACCATCACTTCGACCTTTCTGACGCTGCTGGTGATCCCGAGCTTCTACGACAGCATCGAGCTGTCGCGCGACCGCATGATCGCCAAGTACAAGCGGCGCGAGTCGCGCATGCCGGCGCTGTTCGCCTTCGTGCTGACCTTCGGGGAAGCGATCGTCACGCTGATCGGGCTGCGTGCGTTGTGGCGGTTGTTGTTGCGGCTGGTCGGCCGGGTGCGCAACGGCAAGGGCGGTGGCCGCGGTGGTTTGCCGCAGCCGGCCTCAGCGGCGGGTGATGACTGAAGCGTTGACGACCGCGATCGAGCGCATCGCGCGGGCCGCGGGGGAGCACATCCTGCTCATCTACGGCCGCGACTTCGCGGTCCGCACCAAGGCCGACGAATCGTTCCTGACCGAGGCCGACGAGGCCGCCGAGGCGCTGATCACGCCGGCGCTGCAAGCCCTGCTGCCGGGCGTGCCGGTCGTGGCCGAAGAGGCGATGTCGCGTGGCGGTGAAGCGGCCGTCGGCGAACGCTTCTGGCTCGTCGACCCGCTCGACGGTACGCGCGAGTTCGTCGCACGCAACGGCGAGTTCACGGTCAACATCGCACTCATCGAACACGGCCAGCCGGTGCTGGGCGTGGTGCTGGCGCCGGCGCTGGGCCGGTTGTATGCGGGGCTCGTCGGCGTCGGCGCGTGGGTGGAAGAGGGCAGCGCCCGCCGGGCGATCCGCTGCCGTGACCTGCCGGCCGAAGGCGCGACCGTCGTCGCCAGCCGTGCGCACGGTGATGCGCCGGCATTGGCCGCCTGGTTGAAAGGGCAGCACGTCGCATGCTGCACGAATGCCGGTTCGGCGCTGAAGTTCGGCTTGGTGGCGGCCGGCGTTGCCGACCTCTACCCGCGTTTCGGCCGCACGATGGAGTGGGACACGGCTGCCGGCCACGCGCTGCTGCGTGCCGCCGGCGGCGATGTGTTCACGCTGGACGGCCGCCCGCTCACCTATGCCAAGCCCGGTTTCGAGAACCCCGACTTCGTCGCAGGGAAAACCGGCACGAAGGCCGTTTTCCGCACTGCCTAGAATTTACGCACTGCGTCATTCACACGCAGACACAGGAAACGCCCGCATGCCCACCACTCGCCGTGCCAAGGCCCTGGCAGTCGCTGCGGCTTCCAAACCGACGTCATCGGCGCCGGCAGCGGCTGCGCCAGCGCCCGCACCGAAGGCCGCCTTGCGCACGCTGAAGAAGTACCCCAACCGCCGCCTGTACGACACCGAAAGCAGCAGCTACATCACGCTGGCCGACGTCAAGCGCATGGTTCTGGAGGGCACCGAATTCGAAGTCCGCGACGCCAAGACCGGCGAAGACCTGACGCGCAGCATCCTGTTGCAGATCATTCTTGAAGAAGAGAGCGGCGGCCTGCCGATGTTCAGCCAGCAGACGCTGGCGCAGATCATCCGGCTTTACGGCCATGCAATGCAGGGCGTGATGGGCACCCTGCTCGAAAAGAACATGGGCGCATTCGCCGAGTTGCAGGCCCAGTTCATCGGCCAGGGCAAAGGGCTCTACGACCCGAAGCACCTGAGCCCCGAAACGTGGAGCGCCTTCCTCGGTGGCCAGACGCCAGTGCTGCAGAACCTGATGGGCAACTACGTGGAGCAGAGCCGCGCGATGTTCGAGCAGATGCAGAAAGCCGGTTCGATGTTCGCGCCGCTGGCGTCCGGCCCCGGCTTCGGCCCGCTGAAGAAGTGAAGGCGCCGACCGTCGGGTTTGTCTCCCTCGGCTGCCCCAAGGCACTGACCGATTCGGAGCTGATCCTCACCCAGTTGCGCGCCGAGGGCTACGAGACCAGCAAGACCTTCGCCGGCGCCGACCTCGTCATCGTCAACACCTGCGGCTTCATCGACGACGCGGTCCGCGAAAGCCTGGACACGATCGGTGAGGCCTTGGCCGAAAACGGCAAGGTCATCGTCACCGGTTGCCTCGGCGCCAAGGCCGGCACGGGCGGCAGTGGCAGCAACCTGGTGCGGGAGATTCACCCCAAGGTGTTGGCCGTGACAGGCCCGCATGCCACGCAGGAGGTGATGGACGCGGTGCACCTCCACGTGCCGAAGCCGCACGACCCGTTCATCGATCTCGTTCCCGCTGCGGGCGTGAAGCTGACGCCCAGGCACTACGCCTATCTGAAGATCAGCGAAGGCTGCAACCACCGCTGCACCTTCTGCATCATCCCCAGCATGCGCGGCGACCTGGTGTCGCGCCCAATCGGCGACGTGCTGAACGAAGCGCGTGCGTTGTTCGACAGCGGCGTGAAAGAGCTGCTCGTCATCAGCCAGGACACCAGCGCCTACGGCGTGGACGTGAAGTACCGCACCGGCTTCTGGGACGGCAAACCCGTCAAGACGCGGATGTTCGAGCTGTGCGAGAAGCTGGCCGAGATTGCCGAACCGCACGGTGCGTGGGTGCGGCTGCACTACGTCTACCCGTACCCGCACGTCGACGAGTTGTTGCCGATGATGGCTTCAGGCCGCGTGCTGCCGTATCTGGACGTGCCGTTCCAGCACGCACACCCCGATGTGCTCAAGCGCATGAAGCGGCCGGCGAGTGGCGAGCGCAATCTGGAGCGGCTGGCAGCCTGGCGCGAAAAGTGTCCGCAGCTGGTGGTGCGGTCGACGTTCATTGCCGGTTTCCCGGGCGAGACCGAAGCCGAGTTCGAGACCCTGCTGGACTTCATGCGCGAAGCGCGCATCGACCGCGCGGGGTGCTTCGCCTATTCGCCCGTCGACGGCGCGACCGCCAACGAGTTGCCGGGTGCCTTGCCGCAAGACGTGCGCGAAGAGCGCAAGGCGCGTTTCATGGCGGTCGCCGAGGAAGTCTCGGCCGCCAAGTTGCGCGAACGTGTGGGCGCGACGATGCAGGTGCTGGTGGACGGCGCCAGCGCGTTGGGCCGCAAGGGTGGCCGTGGCCGCAGCTATGCCGACGCGCCCGAGATCGACGGCACCGTCCGGCTGCTGCCGCCGGAGAAGGCCAGCAAGACCTACAAGGTCGGCGATTTCACGCGCGTGCGCATCGTCGGCACCGAAGGCCATGACCTGATCGGCCTGCCGATCTGAATGCACTGCGCATGCCGACGATGAAGACCGAAACCCAGCTGATCCACCACGCCTACCAGCCCCCAACTGGGTTCGAGGCACCGCAGGCTGGCGTGCACAAGGCCTCGACGGTGATCTTCAAGAACACCGCCGCACTGCGTGTGCGCGACTGGAAGCACAAGACCGGCTACACGTACGGACTCCACGGCACGCCGACGACCTTTCTTCTGGAGGAGCGCATCGCCACGCTGGAAGGCGGTACCCACTGCCTGCTGGTGCCCAGTGGATTGGCGGCAGTCACCGTGGTCGACATCGCGCTGCTGTCGTCCGGCGGCGAGGTGCTGTTGCCCGACAACGTCTACGGCCCCAGCCGCGAATTCGCGCGGCAGGAACTGGCGCGTTGGGGCATCACGCACCGCCACTACGACCCGATGGACCCGGCGGCGCTGGCCGCCATGCTTCGACCCGAGACGCAGCTGGTCTGGCTCGAAGCACCCGGCTCGGTGACGATGGAGTTCCCCGACCTGCTGGGCTTGATCCGCGTCTGCCGGGAGCGCGGCGTGACGACGGCGCTCGACAACACCTGGGGCGCGGGCCTGGCCTTCAACGGCTTCGCGCTCGGCATTGACGTCGTGGTGCAGGCGCTGACGAAGTACCCCTCGGGTGGCGGCGACGTGCTGATGGGCTCGATCGTCACGCGCGACGAGGCGCTCCACCATCGCATCAAGCTGGCGCACATGCGGCTGGGTGTGGGCGTGGCCGGCAACGACGCGGAGGCGGTGCTTCGGTCATTGCCGTCGCTGGTACTGCGCTATGGCGCGTCGGACGCTGCCGGCCGTGAGCTGGCGCGCTGGATGCAGCAACGCAGCGAAGTGGCTCGGGTGTTGCACCCGGCTTTCGAGGGCTCGCCCGGTCACGCGCATTGGCGTGCGACGACGACGCTGGCAGCGGGGCTGTTCTCGGTGGTGTTCGAACCACGGTTCAGTGCGGCGCAGGTCGATGCCTTTGTCGATGGGTTGAGGCTGTTCCGCATCGGCTACTCGTGGGCCGGACCGGTGTCGCTGGTGGTGCCGTATGACTTGAACGCGATGCGGCAACCGCCGCCCTACGAAGGCACACTGGTGCGATTTTCGATCGGGTTGGAGGCGGTTGAGGATTTGCTGGCTGATCTTGAGGAGGCGTTGACGGCTCTTCCGTCGGGTTGAGCGTCCGCGCATCGCGACAGGCGGGCGGTGCCCGGCGGGTCGGCGAGATCGGACGGCCCTTCGCTTCGCTGCGCTACGGCTGCCCTGCGGCCCTGGCGCCTGCAAGCGCCAGGGCCGCAGGGCAGCCGTAGCGCAGCGAAGGCCGTCCACGCCCGAGCGCCTCAGCCCGCTCGCCCGAGCCCGCCTTTGCTGCTCGGACGTGACGCGACACGACAAAGCACTCAACTCTTCGCCGGCGAAGAAACCTTGTGCCGCATCAGCTGCCCCTTCTCGCGTTCCCAATCGCGCTTCTTCTCGGCGTTGCGCTTGTCGTGTTCCGCCTTGCCCTTGGCCAGCGCAATGTCGGCCTTCACGCGCCCGCCCTTGTAGTGCAGGTTCAAGGGCACGAGCGTGAAGCCCTTCTGTTCGACCTTGCCGATTAGCCGCTTGATCTCGTCCTTCTTCATCAGCAGCTTCTTGGTGCGGTCAGCCTGCGGCGAGACATGGGTGGACGCCTCGCGCAGCGCGTTGATGCGGCAGCCGATGAGAAAGAGCTCGCCGCCGCGGATCAGCACGTAGCCGTCGGTCAGCTGCACCTGCCCGGCGCGAACGGCCTTGACCTCCCAGCCTTCGAGCACCATGCCGGCCTCGTACTGTTCTTCGATGTGGTATTCGTACCGGGCGCGCCTGTTTTCAGCGATGGGGGCCATGGGGTGACTTCTACAATTTGCGGATTCTATGAAGCACGTGCGCAAGTCGGTCCTGCTCTGGTACTCGTCGCACGAGATGTACCAGCTGGTGACCGGTATCGAGCAGTACCCAGCATTCCTGCCCTGGTGTGACAAGGCCGACGTGCTGGAGCACCATGCCGACGGCTTGACGGCACGCCTGGGCTTGGCGTATCTGGGGGTGAAACACGCCTTCACCACCCGCAATGTGCATGTGAAGGACAGCTCGGTGACGGTGAGTCTGGTCGACGGGCCGTTCTCGTTGCTCGACGGCACGTGGCTGTTCAAACCGCTGGCGCGGCCCGGTAGCGATCAGTCGGCCTGCAAGATCGAGTTCGACCTGCGCTACGCCTTCGCCAGCCCGGCGCTCGAGCTCGTCGTCAGCCCCGTGTTCGACAAGATCGCCGCCACTTTCGTCGACAGCTTCGTGCGCCGAGCCGAAGCCGTGCACGGCGTGCGCTGAGATGCCGGCCGTCGAGGTCATCTACTGTCCGCAGCCTGGCCAGACCGACAGCGTGGCATTGACGCTGCCCGACGGCGCCACGCTGCGTGATGCGCTGGTCGCCAGCGGTTTGATGCCGCGACACGGGCTGTCGATCGAGTCCGCGCGTCTGGGCGTGTGGTGTCGCGAGAAGCCGCTAAACAGCGTGCTGCGTGAACGTGACCGGGTCGAGATCTATCGGCCCTTGACCGTCGATCCGAAGGAAGCGCGCCGCCAGCGCTTCCGCCGTGACCGCCCGCCGCGCAAGGAGCCGGTGGTCGGGCGCTGAACCCGGCTGATGGCTCCGACTGCTACTTGCAGTCGGAAGCGATGACGCCGCGCGCGCGGCGCAGTTCTTCGGCACGGCCGGTGTCGTCGAGCACCTCGCGCTCGCCCTTGTCGTTGATGCGCGCCATGCGCTGGCCGCTGTCGAGCGTGGCGACCTGGTTGCGTGCGCGCTTGCAGTTCTCGGCCTTGGCCTGGGCGTTCTTCTCTTCTTCAGCCCTGGTCTTGGCCGCCTGTTCCTGCTCGGCCGCCTTCTTGCGCGCTTCGACCTGGGTTTCGAGCGCCGTCTTCGGCCCGGCGGGTGTGGCCGGCGCCGATGCTGATGCTGATGCAGAGGCTGCTGCGGCGGCTGCCGCGACGGCGGCTCCATTCGGCGCCGCACTGCGGCGTTCGACCGGGCGCCTGATGATGTCCTTGTCGGGAATGTCCTTCGGCGGTGGGCGGTCGCTGGCGGTGACCTGCCCCGACTTGTCGCGCCATGCCCATTGCGCCTGGGCGGCGGTTACCGCGGCCAGCAGGCACAGAAGGGCGACAAGAGCCGGCCGCACCACCGCAAATCGGGTCTGGACATGCATGGCCGGAAGTGTAGTTCTGAGCTGCCGGCCACGTGTTGCGGAGTCGGTCACAAGGCGTGTCGGCGCGTGTCGGCGCGTGGCGGCGGGCGGCCGCGTGGCACCCCCTCGCTACAATCTGTTTTTGCGTCTGGAGCTTCACGGCATGCGCCTACTCGGCAAAGCGCTCACCTTCGACGACGTGTTGTTGGTGCCGGCCTTCTCCCGGGTGTTGCCGCGCGACACCGACCTTTCCACCGATCTCACCCGCCGCATCCGGCTGAACCTGCCGCTGGTTTCCGCGGCGATGGACACGGTGACCGAAGCGCGCCTGGCTATCGCCATCGCGCAAGAGGGCGGTATCGGCATCGTGCACAAGAACCTGACGCCCAAACAGCAGGCGGCCGAGGTGGCGCGGGTCAAGCGCTACGAGAGCGGCGTGCTGCGCGACCCGATCACCGTCACGCCAGACATGCCGGTGCGAGCGGTGGTGGCATTGAGCAAGCAGCACGGCGTCAGCGGCTTTCCGGTGCTGCAGGGCAAGGTGGTCGTCGGCATCGTCACCAATCGCGATGTGCGCTTCGAAACGCGCCTGGACATTCCTGTCAGCGAAATCATGACGCCGCGCGAGCGGCTGGTCTGGGTGCGCGAAGGGGCGGCGCTCGAAGAAGGCAAGGCGCTGATGCACCGCCATCGCCTGGAGCGCGTGCTGGTCGTCAACGACAATTTCGAACTGCGCGGGCTGATGACGGTCAAGGACATCACCAAGCAGACCGACTTTCCCAACGCCGCGCGCGATGCGCAAGGCAAGCTCCGGGTGGGTGCCGCGGTGGGCGTGGCCGAAGGGACCGAGGAGCGGGTCGAGTTGCTGGTGCGCGCCGGCGTCGATGTGCTGGTGGTGGACACCGCGCACGGCCACAGCGGCGGCGTCATCGACCGCGTGCGCTGGATCAAGCAGCACTACCCGCAGGTCGATGTGATCGGCGGCAACATCGCCACGGGGGCTGCCGCCAAGGCGCTGGCCGATGCGGGCGCCGATGCCGTCAAGGTCGGCATCGGGCCGGGCTCAATCTGCACCACGCGCATCGTCGCCGGCGTCGGTGTGCCGCAGATCATGGCCGTGGACAGCGTGGCCACAGCGCTGCGTGGCAGCGGCGTGCCGCTGATCGCCGACGGCGGTGTGCGCTACTCGGGCGACATCGCCAAGGCCATCGCAGCCGGCGCCAGCACGGTGATGATGGGCGGCGTGTTCGCCGGCACCGAAGAAGCGCCGGGCGAGACGATCCTCTACCAGGGCCGAACCTACAAGAGCTACCGCGGCATGGGCAGCATGGGCGCGATGCAGCAGGGCAGCGCCGACCGCTATTTCCAGAGCGTCGACGCCGAAGCCGCGAGCAACGCCAACACCGCCAAGCTGGTGCCCGAAGGCATCGAAGGCCAGGTGCCGTACAAGGGCTCGGCGGTCTCGATCATCTTCCAGATGGCGGGTGGCCTGCGTGCGTCGATGCACTACTGCGGCTGCGCCAGCATCGCCGACATGCAGCACAACGCCGAGTTCGTCGAGATCACTTCGGCTGGCATCCGCGAAAGCCACGTGCACGACGTACGCATCACCAAAGAAGCGCCGAACTACCGGATGGAGTGAGACGGCCCGCTCCGGCGGCCGTACACCGACCTTGTGATCCCATTGCCCACACCCGCGGCGGCCAACCCGGCCGCTATGCGCTTCATCCTCATCACGGTGCTGATCGACATGCTGTCGATCGGCCTCATCGTGCCTGTGCTGCCGGCGTTGGTTGGCAAGTTCACGGCCAGCCCCGGCGAACAGGCGCACTGGGTCGGGGTGCTGTTCGTAGCCTTCAGCCTTATGAGCTTTTTCAGCGCGCCGATCCTGGCGGCGCTGTCAGACCGCTACGGTCGCCGGCCGCTGCTGCTGATCGGCTTCTGCGGGCTGGCGCTGAACTTCTTCGTCACCGCGCTCGCCACCAGCCTGTGGATGCTGGTGCTGTCGCGCTTGATCGGCGGCGGCATGCAGGCCAACGCGGCCGTCGCGCAGGCCTACGTCGCCGACATCACGCCACCCGAAGAACGGACCAAACGTTTCGGCCTGCTGGGCGCCATGTTCGGCATCGGTTTCATCCTTGGCCCGGCCATGGGCGGTTTGCTCGGCGGTATCGACCTGCACCTGCCGTTCTTCGTTGCCGGCACGTTGGCGCTGCTGAACCTGGTCTACGGCTACTTCGTCTTGCCCGAGTCGTTGCCGCTGGACAAGCGCCGCCCGGTGCGCTGGTCGCAGACCAATCCGTTCACGGCGCTGAAGAACCTGGCGCAGCTGAAAGGCGTGGGCCTGCTGGTCGGCGTGCTGGCGTTGTCGGGGCTGGCGCAGTTCACGCTGTACACGGTGTGGGTGCTGTATGGCAGCTACCGTTTCGGCTGGGGGCCGGTGGAGAACGGGTGGTCGTTGTTCGCGGTGGGCGTGGTCTCGGCGCTGGTGCAGGGCGTGCTGCTGAGCCGCTTCATGGGCTTCTTCGGGCGCGAACGCATGGCCTTGTATGGCCTGACTTCGTCGGCGCTGGCCTACCTGTGCTGGGGCCTGGCGACCGAGCCGTGGGTGATGTACGCCGTGATCTTCACCAACCTGCTCGGCGGCACGGTGGCGGCCACGTTGCAGGGCATCGTCTCCAGCGCCGCCGACCCGCGAAAGCAGGGCGAGACGATGGGCGCGATCAGCGGCTTGTCCAGCCTGACGGCCGTCATCGGGCCGGTGCTGGCCGCACCGCTGATGGGCATGGTCTCGCACCTGCCGCGCGACGACTGGCGCGTCGGCATGCCGTTCTACTTCGGTGCGGTGCTGCTGGTGCTGGCCGTGCTGTTGGCGTGGCTGCATTTCCGCCGTTCGCCCGTCGTGATGACGGCACCCTCGACATGACTCACGACCGCGTACTCATCCTCGACTTCGGCTCGCAAGTCACGCAGCTCATCGCACGCCGCGTGCGCGAGGCGCATGTCTATTGCGAGATCCACCCCAACGACGTCAGCGATGCGTTCGTGCGCGAGTTCGCGCCGAAGGCGGTGATCCTCTCCGGCAGCCATGCCAGCACGTACGAAGAAGACGACCTGCGTGCGCCCGCCGCGGTGTTCGAACTCGGCGTGCCGGTGCTTGGCATCTGCTACGGCATGTTCACGATGGCGGTGCAGCAGGGCGGTCAGGTCGAAGCCGCGAGCCATCGCGAGTTCGGTTATGCCGAGGTGCGCGCGCACGGCCATACCCGGCTGCTCGACGGCATCGAGGATTTCGCCACCGCCGAGGGCCACGGCATGCTGAAGGTCTGGATGAGCCACGGCGACAAGGTCACCGAGCTGCCGCCCGGCTTCAAGCTGATGGCCTCGACGCCCAGCTGCCCGATCGCCGGCATGGCCGATGAGACGCGCGGCTACTACGGCGTGCAGTTCCATCCCGAGGTGACGCATACCGTGCAGGGACGGGCGCTGCTCGAACGCTTCGTGCTGAAGATCGCCGGTGTGCGGCCCGACTGGGTGATGCGCGACCACGTCGAAGAGGCCGTCGCCGGCATCCGCCAACAGGTCGGCGGCGAAGAGGTGATCCTGGGGCTGAGTGGCGGGGTCGATTCGAGCGTGGCCGCGGCCTTGATCCACCGTGCCATCGGCGACCAGCTCACCTGCGTCTTCGTCGACCACGGCCTGCTGCGCCTGAACGAAGGCGCAGCGGTGATGGAGATGTTCGCGGGCCGGCTGCACGCCAAGGTGGTACACGTGGACGCCAGCGCTGAATTCATGGGCGCGTTGGCCGGCGTGGCCGACCCCGAAGCCAAGCGCAAGATCATCGGCCGCGAATTCGTCGAGGTGTTCCAGCGCGAAGCCGCAAAGCTGGCCAATGCCAAGTGGCTGGCGCAAGGCACGATCTACCCGGATGTGATCGAGAGCGGCGGCGCCGGCTCTTCAACAGGTTCCAAGAAGGCAACCACCATCAAGAGCCATCACAACGTCGGCGGCCTGCCCGCCACGCTGGGGCTGAAGCTGCTGGAGCCCCTGCGCGACCTGTTCAAGGACGAGGTACGTGAACTCGGCGTGGCGCTCGGCCTGCCGCGCGAGATGGTCTATCGACACCCGTTCCCGGGCCCGGGGCTCGGGGTGCGCATCCTGGGCGAGGTGAAGGCGGAATACGCCGAACTGCTCAAGCGAGCGGATGCGATCTTCATCGAGGAATTGCGAAACGCCGGCTGGTACGACAAGGTCAGCCAGGCCTTCGCTGTGTTCCTGCCCGTGAAGAGCGTGGGCGTGATGGGCGATGGCCGCACCTACGACTACGTGGTGGCTTTGCGCGCGGTCGAGACCAGCGATTTCATGACTGCCGACTGGGCGGAACTGCCGTATTCGCTGTTGAAGAAGGTCAGCTCTCGCATCATCAACGAGGTACGCGGCATCAACCGCGTGGCCTATGACGTGAGCAGCAAGCCGCCAGCGACGATCGAGTGGGAGTGAGGGGCGTTGGTTTTGGCGCTTTTCACTGGTCTTCGAAATGTCTCTCAGTTCTGCCAAGTCATTGATTCAATCAACGAACTCAACTCATCACAGCGCTTCGAACTTTTGAATTAGCGGCCCAGGACAAAATTCTGACGATAACTTTGACGGTCAGAAACCGGCTGCAGCACGAGGTTGCCGTAGATTCGCAGCATGCGTCCCCCCCGGAACTGGACCCTCGGCGCCAAGCTTTCCTTGGTCGTCACGCCGTTCATCCTCATAGCGCTTTGCTCCATCGGCGTGCTGGTGTGGATGTCCTTGCAGCTTGAAGGCGGTGCGGCTGCTGTCAATGAGGCCGGGCGCATGCGCATGCAGGCCTACCGCATGTCGCTGTCGGCCGGACTCAATGACGCAAGTGTGCTTCCCCGGCAGCTTGCGGAGTTCGAGCGCAGCCTCAATGTGCTGCGCAACGGCGACGCCGACCGGCCGCTTTTGGTGCCTTGGGACGAGACCGTACGCCAACGTTTCGAGATCGTCGAGCGCGACTGGGCGCACTTCCGCCAGTTGCTCGCAGCACCTCCATCGCAGGCCATTCAAAGCCATGCAGTCGCGAACTTTGTTGCCGCATTCACGGCGCACATCGATGAGTTCGTCGCTGCAATCGAGACGCACCTGTCGCGCTGGACTTCGATGATGCACTTGCTGCAACTCGCGTTGATGGCTGTCGCTGCGGTGGGTGCGGCAGTGCTGCTGTACACAGGCTACCTGTTCGTGCTCGAACCGGTGGGCCTGTTGAAGCAGGCCATACACCGCATCCAGGGCGGCGAGCTGAGCGCGCGGGTCGATTGCCCGACCACCGACGAGTTCGGCACCCTGGCCGCCGGGTTCAACGACATGGCAGCCCAACTGCAGTCCATGTACCGCAACCTGGAGAGCCGGGTCCACGAGAAGACATCACAGCTCGAGGAGAAGCACGAGCGCCTGGAGAGCCTGTACGAAGTCACCAACCTGGTGACCCGTGCCCTCACGCTCGACGAGCTCGCCACGCAGTTCACCCAGTCCGTCGCGCGCATGGCGCGAGCCGATGGTGTCGCGCTGCGCTGGACCAACGAGACCAACAGCCGATACCTCATGCTGGCGTCACACGGTTTGCCCGCCAGCATGGTGGAAGCGGAGCACTGTCTGGCGGCGGGTGATTGCCACTGCGGCGTGCCCAACGCGCCACCGGGCGCGCGCGTGATTCCCATTCGCGATATGCAGCATCCGCGGTTGTTTCACTGCACCCGGGCCGGGTTCGAGACGATCGTTTCGGTCCCGATCCGTTTGCATGATCGCCTGATGGGCGAACTGGATCTGTTCTATCACGCCCAGATGGAACTGTCGGATGCAGAGCGCTCCTGGCTCGAAGCGCTCACGGTTCAGGTGGCCGGTGCGATGGAGAACCTGCGGCTCAATGCGCTGGGCCTGGAAGCCGCCGTTTCGCAGGAGCGAAGTTTTCTGGCGCGTGAGTTGCACGATTCGATCGCGCAGTCGTTGGCGTTCCTGAAGATCCAGGTCCAGTTGCTGCGTGACGCCATCGCGAAGGGCGATCCGCTCGAGGTCGACCATGTCCTTGGCGAGATCGACCTGGGCGTGCGCGAAAGCTACGGCGACGTGCGAGAACTGTTGATGCACTTTCGCACCCGCGCAAATGCTGAAGACATCATGCCGGCCTTGATGACGACCTTGCGCAAGTTCGAGCATCAGACTGGCCTGAAGGCCAACCTGCATATGACCGGCCAAGGGCTGCCGCTCGGGCCGGACACCCAGATCCAGGTGCTTCACATCATGCAGGAGGCGTTGTCGAACGTTCGCAAGCACGCGGGTGCCGGGCAAGTCTGGCTCGATGTCCAGCAGCAACCGCGCTGGCGCCTCGAACTGCGCGACGATGGACAGGGCTTCTCAGCCCGAGAAGGTCACGTCGACGAAACCCACGTGGGCCTGCGGATCATGGCCGAGCGGGCAGAGCGGCTGGGTGCCCAGTTCGAGGTCCTGTCCTCGCCGGAACGTGGCACTTCGGTCGTGCTGACCTTGCCCGCGACCCCGGCCGCATTCGTTGCCACCGATACGAACCCGCAACGCGCAACCTGAACCGCCATGACCGCGTCTTCGAGCACCATCCGCATTCTCGTGGTGGACGATCACACACTGTTCCGTCGCGGCCTGACCGCATTGCTGCAGCGGGACCCGCAGTTCGTGGTGGTCGGGGATGCCGGTGATGCGTCGCAGGCCCAACGCCGGGCCGAAGAGCTTAAGCCCGACCTGATCTTGCTGGACAACCATCTCCCCGGTGTCAACGGAGTCGATGCGCTGCCTGCGCTGCTTGAGGCCGTTCCAGGCGTTCGCGTGTTGATGTTGACGGTCAGCGAGGACGAGCGCGATCTTTCGGCGGCACTGCGCGGTGGGGCATGTGGTTACCTGCTCAAGACCGTCGAGGGAGACGCCCTCTCGGCGGCCATCCGACGCGTGATGCGCGGCGAGAACGTGGTCGCAGAAGAGATGACAGGCAAGCTCGTTGCGGCTTATCGGGATGCGTCTGCCGCTCAGCTTCTGCCAACGCCATTACCGGCTCCCGCCCCAGCCGCGTCAAGGCTGGACGTCCTTTCGCAACGCGAGTTGGACATCCTGCGCGGCGTCGCCCGGGGGCAGGGCAACAAGGAGATTGCCCGGTCCCTGGGCATTGCCGAAACGACGGTGAAGATCCACGTGCAGCACATTCTGCGCAAGCTCGACGTCACCTCGCGCGTTCACGCCGCCGTGATCGCCAGCGAACACGGCCTCAGCTGATTCGACATTGATCTGGCGCAAACGCGCGCCTGGTTGCGGCCGCGCTAGTTCTTCAGGACGATCAACGGCGCGGTCGGATAGTTCTTCTGCATCGGGTCAGCCCGCCTCCTGGCGGATGCCGCCGGCCCGCGTCGATTCCTAAAGTCCGCGCATGGAATTGACGCGGACTGCAGCATGACGAAGAAGAGCCAGGGCCTGGCCGTGCTGCTGGTCAGCACGCTGGCCTTCACCGTGTGCTTCATGGTCTGGATGATGTTCGGCGTGATCGGCATCCCGATCAAGAAGACGCTCGGCCTGAACGCCACCGAGTTCGGCCTGCTGACGGCCACGCCGGTGCTGACCGGCTCGCTGATCCGCGTGCCGTTGGGCATCTGGACCGACAAGTACGGCGGCCGCATCGTGATGACCTTGCTGATGGCGGCCACCGTGCCGGCCATCTGGATGATGAGCTACGCAACGGCGTACTGGCACTTCCTGGTTATCGGTCTGTTCGTCGGCCTGGCGGGCGGTTCGTTCTCGGTCGGCACGCCGTATGTGGCGCGTTGGTTCCCGAAGAATCGCCAGGGCTTCGCGATGGGTGTCTACGGCGCCGGCAATTCGGGCGCGGCGGTCAACAAGTTCGTCGCCCCCGCGCTGCTGGTCGCCTTCGGCTGGACGATGGTGCCGATGGTCTACGCCGCGATCATGCTCGGCACCGTGGTGCTGTTCTGGCTGTTCAGCGCCAGCGACCCGGCGCACCTCGTGCCGTCGAACACCAAGTTCAGCGATCAGCTCAAGATGCTGAAGGAGCCGAAGGTGCTGAAGTACTGCCAGTACTACAGCATCGTGTTCGGCGGCTACGTGGCACTGAGCCTGTGGATGGTGCAGTACTACGTCGGTGAGTACGGCCTCGATATCCGCACCGCAGCCTTGCTGGCTGCCTGTTTTTCATTGCCCGGTGGTGTGCTGCGCGCTGCCGGCGGCTGGTTTTCCGACAAGTACGGCGCCCACAGCGTGACCTGGTGGGTGCTGTGGGTCAGTTGGGTCTGCCTGTTCCTGCTGTCGTATCCGCAGACCGACTTCACCGTGCTCACGGTCAACGGCCCCAGGACGTTCCACATCGGCCTGAACATCTACGCCTTCACCGGCCTGATGTTCACGCTGGGCATTGCCTGGGCCTTCGGCAAGGCCAGCGTCTTCAAGTACATCAGCGACGACTACCCCACCAACATCGGCACCGTCAGCGGCATCGTCGGGCTGGCGGGTGGCCTGGGCGGCTTCGTGCTGCCAATCATGTTCGGCGCGCTGATGGACCTGACCGGTATCCGCTCCAGCGCCTTCATGTTGATGTACGGCGTGGTCTGGGTCTCCTTGATCTGGATGTACTGGACAGAGGTGCGCCGCGCCGAACTGATGGGCCCCAACGCAGCGGCATCGCCGCTGTCGCACGGCTACGCGCGCTGAACGCACGCCTGACTGGAGACCTTCGATGACGACCACCAGCACCACCGCGCCTGCCGCGCAAACCGCTTCCGGCGATATTGCCGACTGGCGGCCCGAGGACGACAACTTCTGGAACACCACCGGCAAGAAGATCGCTTACCGCAACCTGTGGATCTCGGTGCCCGCGCTGCTGTGCGGCTTCGCGGTCTGGGGCATGTGGGGAATCATCACCGTGCAGATGCTCAACCTGGGGTTCCCGTTCACCCAGGCCGAGTTGTTCACGCTGACCGCGATTGCGGGTATCGCCGGCGCGACGATGCGCATTCCGGCCTCGTTCCTGATCCGCCTGGCGGGCGGGCGTTACACCATCTTCCTGAGCACCGCGATGCTGCTCGCGCCGGCGATCGGCACCGGCATCGTGCTGCAGCACAAGGACTGGCCGCTGTGGGCCTTCCAGTTGATGGCGCTGTGGTCGGGTGTCGGCGGTGGCAACTTCGCCAGTTCGATGTCCAACATCAGCACCTTCTTCCCGAAGCGGCTGCAGGGCACGGCGCTGGGTCTGAATGCGGGACTGGGCAACTTCGGCGTGACGACGATGCAGATCGTCATCCCGCTGGTGATGACGTTGTCGATCTTCGGCAGCTTCGGCGGCGAGCCGATGACGCTAGTGAAGGACAGCGGCTGGATCTTCGGGCGTATCGCCGCCGGGACGCCGACCTGGATCCAGAACGCGGGCTTCGCGTGGGTCTTGTCGCTGGTGCCGCTGGCCATCCTGTGCTGGTTCGGCATGAACAACCTGAAGACGGTCACGCCCGACAGCGGCCACCCGCTGGTGGCCTTCGCCAAGATCACCTGGCTGTACACGCTGGCCTTCATCCCGTCGATCCTGGGTCTGTACTTGTACCTGCCCAAGCCGACCGGCCTGGGCCTGATCAGCATGTGGGTGGCGATCCCGCTCGACATCGTCAGCGCGCTGCTGATCATGAAGCTGGCCGCGTTCGGCCCCATGAAGGAAAACGTCACCAAGCAGTTCGCGATCTTCAAGGACAAGCACACCTGGGCGCTGACGGCGCTGTACATCGTCACCTTCGGGTCGTTCATCGGTTTTTCGATGGCGCTGCCCCTGTCGATGAAGGTAATCTTCGGCATCAGCCACGTGCCGAATGCAGCCGGTGTGATGCAGCACACCCTGAACAACCCGAACGCGCCGACCGTGCTGGCCTACGCGTGGATCGGCCCGTTCGTGGGCGCGGCCGTGCGGCCGGTGGGCGGGTGGATCTCCGACAGGGTGGGCGGCTCGATCGTCACGCAGATCATCTCGGCAGTGATGGTGGCCGCCTCGGTCGCGGTGGGCTACGTGATGATGCTGGCCTACGGGTCGGCCACGCCGGAGCAGTACTTTCCGGCCTTCCTGGGCCTGTTCGTGGTGCTGTTCTTCGCCAGCGGCGTTGGCAACGGATCGACCTTCCGCACCATCGGCGTGATCTTCGACCGCACCCAGGCCGGCCCCGTGCTGGGCTGGACCTCGGCGGTCGCGGCCTACGGCGCCTTCGTCGCCCCGATCGTCATCGGCGACCAGATCAAGGCCGGCACGCCGCAGTACGCGATGTACGGATTCGCGGTCTTCTATGCCCTGTGCCTGGTGCTGAACTGGTGGATCTATTTACGCAAGAACGCCTACGTGAAGAACCCTTGAAGCGGCCTCGGGCCACGCCCGCCCTGCCGGTGCACAACGCTCTTCCGAAAGGCGCTCCATGAGCCACTTCCTCGACCGACTGAATTACTTCTCGAACCCGCGCGAAACCTTCTCCGGCGACCACGGCGTCACCACGGGCGAAGACCGCACCTGGGAAGACGCCTACCGCAACCGCTGGGCGCACGACAAGATCGTGCGCAGCACGCACGGCGTCAACTGCACGGGTTCGTGCTCGTGGAAGATCTACGTCAAGGGCGGCATCGTCACCTGGGAAACTCAGCAGACCGACTACCCGCGCACGCGCTGGGACATGCCCAACCACGAGCCGCGCGGCTGCTCGCGCGGGGCCAGCTACAGCTGGTATCTGTACAGCGCCAACCGCGTCAAGTACCCGATGGTGCGCGGCCGGCTGCTGAAAAGCTGGCGCGAGGCGCGACTGGCGCACGACCCGGTGGACGCCTGGGCCAGCATCGTCGAAGACGACACGAAGCGGCGCGATTACCAGCAGATCCGCGGCCTCGGCGGCTTCGTGCGGTCGAACTGGGACGAGGTCAACGAGATCGTCGCCGCGGCCAACGTCTACACGATCAAAAAGCACGGCCCCGACCGCATCATCGGCTTCTCGCCGATCCCGGCGATGAGCATGGTCAGCTACGCCGCCGGCAGCCGTTACCTGAGCCTGATCGGCGGTGTCTGCATGAGCTTCTACGACTGGTACTGCGACCTGCCGCCGAGCAGCCCGCAGGTCTGGGGCGAGCAGACCGACGTGCCGGAATCGGCCGACTGGTTCAACAGCAGCTTCATCATCGCCTGGGGCTCGAACGTGCCGCAGACGCGCACGCCCGACGCCCACTTCTTTACCGAGGTGCGCTACAAGGGCACGAAGACGGTGGCGGTGACGCCCGACTACTCCGAGGTCGCCAAGCTGGCCGACATCTGGATGCACCCGAAGCAGGGCACCGATGCCGCGGTGGCGATGGCGATGGGCCACGTGATCCTGAAGGAGTTCTACTTTCCAGAACAGGGCGAGCGCAGCGCCTACTTCGACGACTACGTGCGCCGCTTCACCGACATGCCGATGTTGGTGATGCTGAAGGAGCACACGCTGCCCGGCGGCGAGGTCATCACCGTGCCAGACCGCTACGTGCGCGCTTCAGACTTCAACGGCAAGCTCGGTCAGGCCAACAACCCGGAGTGGAAGACGGTGGCCTTCGACGAGACCGGCAAGGTCGTGCTGCCGCACGGTGCCATCGGTTTTCGCTGGGGCCCGGATGGTCGGCCCGACCAGGGGCAGTGGAATCTGGAGGCCAAGGAAGCGCGCCACGGCAACGCGGTGACGCTGCAGCTGTCGGCGCTGGAAGGCCCGCATCCGAGCCCTGAGACGGCGAAGGTCGGCTTCCCGTACTTCGGCGGCATCGTCAGCGAGAACTTTCCAAACAACGTGCAGACCGATGTGCTCGTGCGCACGGTGCCGGTGCGGCGCATCCCGCTGGGCAAGGAAGGCGAGAAGCGTGAAGCGTTGGTCGCCACCGTCTTCGACCTGCAGGTGGCGAACTACGGCGTTGCCCGCGGCCTGGCTGGCGAAATGGCTGCGAAGAGCTTCGACGACGACACGCCCTACACACCGGCCTGGCAAGAGCGCATCACGGGTACGCCGCGCGCTCAGCTCATCACCGTGGCGCGGCAGTTTGCCGAGAACGCGCACAAGACGCACGGCAAGTCGATGGTGATCATCGGCGCGGCGATGAACCACTGGTACCACAGCGACATGAACTACCGCGGTGTCATCAACATGCTGATGATGTGCGGCTGCATCGGCCAGAGCGGCGGTGGCTGGGCCCACTACGTGGGCCAGGAAAAGCTGCGCCCGCAGACCGGCTGGACGCCGCTGGCCTTTGCACTCGACTGGGTGCGCCCGCCGCGCCAGATGAACAGCACCAGCTTCTTCTACGCCCACACCGACCAGTGGCGCTACGAGAAGCTGGGCATGGAAGAAGTGCTTTCGCCGCTGGCCGACAAGGCCACCTACGCCGGCAGCATGATCGACTACAACGTGCGTGCCGAACGCATGGGCTGGCTGCCGAGTGCGCCGCAGTTGCAGACCAA
>Ga0105044_10000238_pt1 | contig 64819 bp, 54 predicted proteins | sample MAT01_FD_78092 | JGI IMG/M metagenome (GOLD analysis project Ga0105044, IMG submission 78092) | Freshwater microbial communities from Lake Fryxell liftoff mats and glacier meltwater in Antarctica - MAT-01 | ecosystem: Environmental > Aquatic > Freshwater > Ice > Liftoff microbial mat | place...
ACAGTTCAAGTCACTTCTCATTCCACATCAGACTGTTGGCGTCGAAGACAGGCCCTTCGGTGCAGACTCGCTTGTAGTCCCATTCCGTCTCGCTGAGCTTCACGCGAGTGACGCAGCTGAAGCAAATGCCGACGCCACACGCCATCGGAGTTTCAAGCGAGACCTGGCATGATGCGTTCCAGCGTGATGCCAGGTCGGCGAGTGCGTGAAGCATCGGTTCGGGCCCGCACCCCACAAGCGGGCTCGTGGGGCCATGCGCTTCGAGCAACTGCGTCACCCGGCCATGGTGGCCAAGGCTGCCATCGTCGCTTGCGAGGTGGACGTTGACGCCCACGTTTCGGAAGTCGTCGACTCCCGCCGCAAGGTTCGTGGAGCGGACACCGTAGTAAAGGGAAACTCGCTGAGCTTTGCGACGCGGGGGTTCGCCGCCGTAGCCACGGTCGCCGAGGAGTTCGCGAGCGAAGGCGAGAAAAGGCGTCTGCCCGATGCCGCCTGCAACTAGAGCGACATGCTCGGGAGTTCCCACATCCAGGAACGGCTTGCCTAGCGGGCCCCAGATTTCGAGACTCTCGCCCACGATCAGGTCTTTAAGCCGACCGGTCATTTTGCCGACGACGAGGTAAGCCACATCAATGGCGAAGGGCCGCCCCGAGCGATCGAGCACGGTGTCGTAAAGAGCGAAGGGCCGACCCAGCAGCGGGTCCGAGGTGCCAGGCAGCCGAAGCATCATGAATTGGCCGGGGCGAATCGCGGCCGCGATCGTGGGGCACTCGAGTCGGATGCGATGCGTTCGCTCGGCGAGATGCACATGCTCCAGGCAGCGAGCGGAGAGTTGATGGATCATGAAAGAGCCAAGCGAAGGGGAAACTCTTCAGAAACTCGGAACTGAGAATTCTTGGGCGAGGGGCGAGTGACATCTTATCAGTCCGACGCGCCAGCGAGGACAAACGCAAGCCCTCCCTGACGCTGCACCAGGGTGCCGCACCTCGCCGGGCGCGTGGACCGCTGCGGATCACGCGGCTCGGGCCGTGGGGCAGCGCCACTCGTTCACGGCTTCCGCGAGGCCTTGCGTCAGGGGAATTTGTGGCGCCCAGCCGAGTTCGTCTCTCGAACGGGCCACATCCGCGACGAGCAGCGGAGGTTCGTTCGAGGCGGTCGCTCGTGTCCCGATCCGGAGCAGATCGTGCCGACCCGTGATCCATCCCAGGTCGTCGACGATATCGCGAACCGCGACGGATTCCCCCGTCCCCACGTTGATGGGGCCCTGCACCGAGGAATCGAGCAGCCTTACAAAGAGGTCGGCAGCGTCCGCAACGTGAATGAAGTCGCGTTTCTGTTCTCCTGAGGAACAGTGGGCCGGGAAGCCCTGCGCCAGCGACCTGGCAATCGCAGGGATGAGCTTCGAGGCCGCTTCGCCGGGGCCGTACAGGAAGAAGATTCGCCCCCAGGCCCAGGAGAGCTTGGCGGTGGTGGCCTTCGTCTCGATCGCTTCTCGAAGTTCGTTCTTGCAGCGGCCATAGAGCGTGGCAGGGTTCGTCGGCGTGGTCGATTCGTGGCAAGTTCCATCACCGGTCCAGTCGTATTCCGCACAGGTTCCCGCGAAGACGGCTCGCTCGCCGCCCTGGGAAATGAAGGCTTCAACGAGTTCCTCGGAGGCAGCTTTCCAGGCATGATTCGCAGGCGAGGACCAGTAGACGCCCGGTGTCGTGATCCAGGCGAGGTGAAGGAGGTGGGTGGGCTGGACGCATTCGATGAGGTTGGACGCACGCCCCGCTTGCAGCAGGTCGACGGCATACGTGGCAACGCTCGAAGGTGCATCGGGGCAACCGCCACGGCCGACGGCGTGAACGTCCCATCCGCTTGATTGGAGCAGCGAAACGCAGTGCCGACCGAGGAAGCCCCCGGCCCCCGTGATCAGGACGCGGCCAGGCATACGGCCTCCAGGTGTGGGAGGTTGGCGTCGCGATCGTTCATGATCCGCTGCGCACATGCGGGCCAGGCGACCGCCAGTCTCGGATCGTTCCAGCGAACCCCGCGCGACGCCTCCGCGTGGTAGAACGCCGACATCTGGTAGAAGAGTTCCGTGCCGTCCACGTAAGTCTGGAAGCCGTGGGCGCATCCGCCAGGGATGTAAACCCCCAGGCGATTCTCGGCCGTGATGTCGAATCCTTCCCACTGGCCGAAGGTCGGCGAGCCCGGGCGAACGTCGACGACGACATCCCACGCCGCGCCGGCGGTGCAACGCACGAGCTTCACTTCCTCGTGTGGCGCCGCCTGCCAGTGCAGGCCACGGAGAGTGCCCGCGAGGCGATTGAACGAGACGTTGCACTGCACGAGGTTCGTATCGAGGTGATGGCCCGCAAACTCGTCACGGCACCAGGTCCTCGCGAACAGGCCGCGATCATCCCCCCGGGGTTCCGGATCGACGACGAAAACGCCAGCGAGCTTGGATGGCAGGAATCGCATGGGAGCTTACGCCACCTTCGGCGTGGGCACAGGGGTAATGAACCGCCCGCCGCGGGCCCGATACTCCGCCTGCTGCTTCAGGATCTCTTCCGCGAAGTTCCATGTCAGGAGCAATGTGTAGTCCGGCATCTCCTCCAGCAGGTGATCCGGTGCGAAAATCTTCAGACCTGTCCCCGGTGTCACGCGGCCCTGCTTCACCGTGCTGCGGTCGACGACGAAGTCGAGCGTGTCTCGACCGATGCCGCAGTAGTTGAGAAGCGTCGAGCCCTTCGCGGAAGCGCCATAAGCCGCGATCGATCGCCCCTCCGCCTTCAAGTTCGAGAGCAGTTCGCGGAGTTCCAATCGCAGCGTCTCGACTCGCTCAGCGAAGAGGCGGTATGGGGCCTCCGTGCTCACGCCCCAGGCCTGCTCCTCGTCGCGAAGAGCGATCACCCGCGGCGACACCTTCGCGGCACCGGTCGGCGTCGCGAAGATTCGCAGCGTGCCGCCATGAATGGGAACCCGCTCCACGTCCACGATTTCCAGTCCATGGCGATGAAAGCAACGTGTCAGGGCTGTCAGCGAGAAGTAGAAGATGTGCTCGTGATAGATCGTGTCGAACTCGCAGTGGTCGAGCATGTCCTTGAGATAAGGCGCCTCGATCACCGCGAGCCCGTTGTCCTTCAGCAGCGTGCGGATACCACGGACGAAGCCGTTGAGGTCAGGCACATGGGCCAGCACGTTGTGGGCGTGGAAGACGTCCGCCCGCAGTCCCTCGGCGGCGAGCCTCTCCGCGCACTCATCGCCGAAGTACGCGACTCTCGTGGGGATGCCATTCCTCGCAACCGCGACGGCCGCGACGTTCTTGGCTGGCTCGATTCCGAGGACAGGCACACCCGCGGCCTTGTAGGCCTTCAGCAGATATCCGTCGTTGCTGGCCGCCTCCGCGACGAGGCTCATTGGGCCCAGCTTGCGCTCGATCATCAGCCGATTCGCGAGGGTGGCGGCATGGCTCACCATCGTGTCCGAGAAGGACGAGAAATAAGGATAGTCGTCGAACAGGTGTTCCGGCGGCACGGTGTCGAGAATCTGGACCAGCGAGCAGCCCGTGCAAAACGCGAGATCCAGCGGAAACGTCGCTTCCGGTTGGCCCGCGTCCTCGGGGCGTCGCAGCGCATTCGCCAGCGGCGTACGGCCCAGCGAGAGGATCGTTTTCAAGCCCTTTCGGCCACAAGACCGACAGGCGTGCCGTTCGTTCATGCTGCCTTCCTTGGCAATCTCATGGATGGGAACTGTCGTACTGGCGGTTCGCCGGTGCGAGTTCTGCACCGGCGAACCGCCGGCGCCACAGTCCTAAGATCACGCCGCTGCCTTCAGCGTGGGCGACTCCTCGCCAAGGTTGGCCCGGTACCAGGCGATCGTGCGACGCAGGCCTTCTTCCATGCTGAACAGAGACTGCCAGCCGAGTTCCTTCCGGGCCTTCGCCGCGCTCAGGTACTGGTGCCGAATCTCATGGCTCGCCTGGTTCTTCACGTCTGGCTTCAGCTTCGAGCCCATCACTTTGCGGATCAGGTTGACGAGTTCGAGCACCGTCAGTTGCGTCTCGGTCGAGAAGTTATAAGCCCGACCGCGAAGCTCGGGGTTAGCCGCCAGTTTCTCGGCAAGGAGCAGGTAAGCCGCGGCACCATCCTCGACGTAGAAGTAGTCGCGAATGTAGTTGCCATCGGAGCGAATGACCGGGCGCTGGCCGCGAAGGATCGACCGCACGGTGCCGGGCACAAGGCGGTTCCAGTTGAGGTCGCCGCCACCGTAGAAGTTCCCGCAGCGGGTGATGGCCACGGGCAGGGCATACGTCTCCGCGTACGCCTGGGCGATGAGGTCCGCACAGCTTTTGCTGACATCGTAAGGATGCCGGCCGCGAAGAGGCGTGTCCTCGTCGTATGGCAACTGGTCCGCGGTGCCGTACGCCTTGTCGGACGAGGCAAGCACCACCTGCTTCACGGTCGGGCTGCGGCGGCAGGCTTCGAAGAGAGACCATGTGCCCTGGATGTTCGTTTCGAAGGTCGCCACGGGGTTGCGATTCGCCACGGGCACGATCGTCTGGGCGGCGAGGTGGAGAACGGTATCGATCTCGTATTCGCCGAGGAGCCGTTCCATGAGGGGTTGATCGCAGACGTCGCCGCGAACGACGTTCACCTTCGGAAGAAGGTCGCCACGAACAAGTTCACAGCCGGGCACCCAGTCGCGCACCAGGCAAATGACGCTGGCCCCGCGTTCGAGGAGCCGACGCACAACCCAGCCTCCGACGAGCCCGGTGCCACCGGTGACAAGCGTCGGTCGATCCTGCCAGAAGTCACTCACGCTGCTGCCCTCCAGGGGGCTTGCCCCGCTTGCCACATCGCTTCCAGTTGTCGCTTGTCGCGAAGGGTGTCCATGCACTGCCAGAAGCCCTCATGGCGATAGGCCACGAGTTGTTTCTCCTCGGCGATCTGTTCGAGTGCATCCGCTTCAAGGCTGGTGTTGTCGTTCTTCAGATAGCGGAAGATTTCCGGTTCAAAGACGAGGAACCCGCCATTGATCCAACCTTCCCCGGCCTGAGGTTTCTCGGTGAATCGGCTCACGAGATCGCCATCGAAGACCAGCCCGCCGAAGCGAGCCGGAGGCCGAACCGCGGTGACGGTGGCGATCTTGCCGTGCGACTTGTGGAAGCGGAGCAGAGCATTCACGTCCACATCCGAAACACCGTCGCCGTAGGTCACCATGAAGGTGCCCTTGGACAGCATCGATTTGAGGCGAAGCACCCGGCCGCCGGTGTTCGTTTCGAGGCCGGTATCCATGAGATGGACCGTCCAGTCCTCGCAGCTTTCGTCGTGTCGGCGGATCTTGCCGCGAGCCAGTTCGATGGACAGGCTGCCGATGATGCCGGAGTATTCCATGAAGAAGCGTTTGATCACCTCGCCCTTGTATCCGAGGGCGACGGCGAAGTCGTTGTGCCCGTATCGGGCATAGTGCTTCATGATGTGCCAGAGGATCGGTCGACCGCCGATCTCGACCATCGGTTTGGGGCGAGCTTCCGTTTCCTCGGCGAGTCGAGTGCCAAGGCCACCAGCGAGAATGACGGTCTTCATGGCATCACGTGGGTAAGGTGCGGGCCGCATCGCCCCCATGGGCCGAGCAGGAAAAGCCCAAGCCTAGGCGATACATACCCGAATTCGCCAGCCTCGCACAACCCGAACTGGGAATGAGAGCATCAACGGGTTCTGGCCAACTTGCGACAAGAGGGGTGACCCTTGCCAGCGAGGGCGTCACTGGCAAGCGTGAATCAGGTGAACGCCCGCGTGCTCGTGGAGATCGACCTCAAACCTTCACGGCAGCTTCGCGAGCCCGCCGAGCCGCACTGAAAGAGCGAATGCACATCGCCAGGAACACGGCGAGGATGAAACTCGTCAGGGCCGCGGAAATGATCGCGGGCTGGCCTGGGTCGATCGGCTCGCCCTTGAGGAATCGCTTGAAGATTGGGTAAGGCCCGCCAATCATGCCCAGCAGTGCGATCACCGCGGCGAAGTGCATCGCATGCTTGCGGAGGCTTTCCTTGAGTGCCAGCAAGCCGCAGATGCCGAGAATGATGCCGAAGACCGCGGGGATCAGAGCCGTGGGGCTGGCTTTCCCTTCCTGCGAGGCGTAGCCGATGCTGCCGATGACGATCAGCAGAACGCCCGAGATCATTGCGGGAATGGCCATGGATGAAGGCTCCGTGTGGTGTGGCGTGGTGAGTGACGGTGGAATTGTAGAAGGAAACGCCTTAACGCCCGCGCTCCGCCAGGAAGACTCCACGTCGCGGCCAGGCGATACGGTTTCCCATTTCGAGATTCGCGTCCGGAGTTCCGCGTTTCCCGCTCCGCGTTTCTTACTCCCATTCGATCGTTGCGGGGGGCTTGCTGCTGATGTCGTAGACGACGCGGTTGACGCCCTTCACGCGATTGATGATCGCCGTCGCGACGCGGGCCAGAAGATCCTCCGGCAATCGCGACCAGTCGGCCGTCATGAAATCGTCCGTCTGCACCGCTCGCAAGGCCACCGTGTTCTCGTAGGTCCGTCCATCGCCCATGACGCCGACAGACTGTACCGGCAGCAGCACCGCGAAGGCCTGAGCGGTCTTGCGATACCAGCCGCTCTTGTGCAATTCTTCGAGGAAGATCGTGTCCGCCTTCCGCAGTGTCGCGAGCTTCTCCTCGGTGACATCGCCCAGACATCGGACAGCCAGCCCCGGTCCGGGGAAAGGGTGCCGCCACACGACATCTTCCGGGAGGCCCAGTTCCACTCCAAGGCGACGCACTTCATCCTTGAAGAGATCACGGAGTGGTTCGACCAAATCGAAGCCGAGTTCCGCAGGGAGCCCGCCGACGTTGTGGTGCAGCTTGATCGTGGCGGCCGGGCCGTCCGGAGCACCGCCGCTTTCGATGACATCCGGATAGAGCGTACCCTGAGCCAGGAACTGAGCACCGGGGATCGACTTCGCCTCACGCTTGAAGGCCTCGATGAACTCGCGGCCAATGATCTTCCGCTTCTCTTGCGGGTCGGTCACGCCCTTGAGTGCGGCCAGGAAGGTGATTGATGCGTCCACGACGTGCAGATCGGCGTGATACCAGTCCTTGAAAGCATGGCGAACGAGTTCGGTCTCGCTTTCGCGCATGAGGCCGTTATCGACGTAGATGCACGCGACCTGCGGGCCGATCGCTTTGAGGAGAAGCGCCGCACAGACGCTGGAATCGACGCCGCCCGAGAGGCCGCAGATCACGCGCTTGTCGCCGACTCGCTCGCGAATCTGGGCCACGGTGGAATCGATGAATGTCTGCATCTTCCACAGGCCCTGACAGCCGCAGACATCGCGAAGGAAGTTCGCAAGAATCTGCCCGCCATGGGGCGTATGGCTCACTTCGGGGTGGAATTGCAAGCCGTACACCGGCCGCCGGGAATGCTTGACGGCCGCGACCGGGCAGGTGTCGGTCGCGGCGAGGGCAACGAAGTCGCCATCGACGGTCTGGACCTGGTCGCCATGGCTCATCCACACAGTCGTCTCTCGTGGCACGGCCTGGAAGAGCGGCACCGCATCCTTCACGTGCAGGGTCGCCCGGCCATACTCGCGTGTGTCCGATCCGCCGACCTTTCCGCCAAGGGCCTGGGCGGCGAGTTGCATGCCGTAACAGATGCCAAGGACGGGGATGTTCAGGTCGAACAGCTTGACATCGCACTTGGGGGCGTTGGCCTCATAAACGCTGGCCGGGCCGCCGGAAAGGATAATCCCCTTGGGCCGAAGCTCATGAATTCGCTCGGCCGAGATATCGTGTCGAACGACCTGGCAGAAGACGTTGAGTTCGCGCACTCGCCGGGCGATAAGTTGCCCGAACTGCGAGCCGAAATCGAGGATCAGGATGAGTTCGTCAGTCATAGAAGTTTGCGCCACGAATCGTTACGAGAGGTTAGGCCCAGAGGAAACCTGTCGGCATGTTCACGACTCTGGTTGTAAAGCCTCGAACTCCTGAAGCCGACGAATGGAGGTCGTCAAATCTTCTTCACCCCGCACGCCCTCTGCCGACACGAATCGCTCGAAGTCGATATCGCCGTCTTCAAGGACATCGATTTCCCATCGCTCACCTGGCACGTTTGCACAGATCGGGATTGCGTCGTACCGATGGTAACGAACTTCAAAGTGGCTCTTGGCTTCCTCTAACTGGCGGAGGATTTTCCTGAGATTATCGAACGGGTTCGATGTCACTTTTTGTCGAAGCGACTGTCGATGAGCCGCTTTCTGAACGTGCGGTATCCCGTTTCTCGTTGTCGTGCCTTTTTCTTGATGCTTCGCCATGTTTCCCCCACGATGTCGTTCCAGGAGGGTGAGCCTGGATGGAGTCGAGCGTACTTTGATTTTACCAAGCTTCCGCTGGAGAATCTCGGCAACGGTTCGCGATCGTTGTTGTCCGGCATGGGCGCTTCCCGAATCAGTTCTTTCCCAGCTCCCGCGCTCGCAAAGTCGCCGCTTCCACCGCGTTCATAAGGCCCGCGCGAATTCCCGCTCGTTCCAGGGCGTGCAAGCCCGCGATCGTCGTGCCGCCAGGGCTGGCGACGGCATCCTTGAGAGCCCCCGGATGCTGGCCGGTTTCGAGCACCATCCGCGCGCTGCCGAGCAACGTCTGAGCCGCGAGTGCCAGTGCCACATCGCGAGGCAGTCCCATGCGCACACCTCCATCAGCGAGGGCTTCAATCATCACATAGACGAACGCGGGCCCGCTGCCGCTGAGACCGGTGACGGCGTCCAGAAGGTGCTCGGGGAGCGAGAAGGCCTTCCCCACGGCGTCGAAGAGATGCCCCACAAGTGCAATGTCTTCAGGAGTCGCGGTCGAACTTGCGGAGTACCCGGTCGCACTGGCCCCCACCAGGCACGGCGTGTTCGGCATCACGCGGATCAGCCGCGTCGACGCACCGAGCCCGTCCGCCAGCGTCTTCAACGTCACACCCGCGGCGATCGAGACAACCAGATGTGGAGCGCGAAGCTTCGGCCGGATCTCCGCCAGCAGGGCGTTCATCACCTGCGGCTTTACCGCCAACACAAGGATGTCGCAAACGTCGAGCACTTCCGCGTTCGTCTCGACCGTGCGAACCCCGGTGCTCTTGGCGTACTTCTCGCGGGCCGCCGGATAAGGGTCCGCCGCCAGACAGCGAGGCAGGTCGAGAAGGCCCGCGGACTTCCAGCCGAGCGCAAGAGCACTGGCCATCTGGCCCGCACCCAGGAAACCGACCGAGACCGGCGACGTTCCAGCCGTCATACGCTGCTCCCGCCCTTCAAATGAGAAACTTCTATCATAGTAATCCGCTACCCGGAGGGGAAACGCTGGCATCCCTTGGCCTCGCCGAGTACTCTGTCCCGAACGCACTCCCTGCCACGACTCGCCGAACGAGACCCGCACATGTCCCAAGCCGCTTCCCCACGCACAGGTTGGTCCAGTCTTCGCGACCTCACGGGCTACCACTGGTTCGTCTTCATCATCTGCTGTCTCGCGTGGGATCTGGACTGCATGGACCAGCAGCTTTTCGTCCTGGCCCGGCAGCCGGCCCTGGCGACGGTGATGAACAAAGCGCCCAGCGACCCGGAAGTCGCAAAGTACGGCACCTACGCCACGTCGGTATTCATGATCGGCTGGGCCATCGGCGGGATCGGGTTTGGCGTCCTCGGGGACCGACTGGGCCGCGTGAAAACGCTGACCGCAACCATCGGCCTCTATGCCCTCTTCACCGGGCTCAGCGCTCTCTCCACGGGGCCGATGGACTTCATGGTCTACCGCCTGTTGACCGGCCTCGGTGTCGGCGGCGCCTTTGCGGCGGCGGTCGTGCTCCTCGCCGAGACGGTGCCCGAAAACGCCAGACCGTACGCGCTGGGGCTCTTCCAGGCGACGAGCGTGTTCGGGAATGTCGCGGCCGCTCTCATCGGCTTGTACCTCAGCGGCCTCGAGCGGGAGGGTGCCTTCACGGCAGGGGCCTGGCTCACGCCCTGGCGCGTCATGTTCATGCTCGGAATCATCCCCGGCATCCTGCTCGTGGTCGTGCAGTTCACCTTGCGCGAACCTGACAAGTGGCTGGCGATGCGTGCGGCCGAGTCCACTGGGGCCCGCCCTTCGCCATTCCAGGCGTTCTTCGGAACAATCTCCGCGCTCTTCACCACGCCACCCTGGAACAAGCGAGTCCTTCTTGGCCTCTTACTCACTGGGGCAGGAGTCGTCGGCCTCTGGGGTATTGGATTCTTCTCTCCGGAACTCGTCCGACTGGCGCTTGAGCAGGGGCTAAAGGCCGAAGGCCTCGAAGGCGACCAACTTCAGGGCGAACTCAGCCGCTGGAGGGGAATCACATCTCTCATCCAGAACCTCGGCGCCTTCGTCGGCATCTTCGCATTTAGCTGGGCCACCGGGTTGATCGGCCGGCGAGCGGCTTTCGGCGTCTTCTTCATCCTCGCCGCGCTCATGACCGCCTACACGTTCTGGTTCCTCCGCACCAAGAACGACGTGCTCTGGATGATCCCGCTGATGGGCTTCTGCCAGCTGGCCCTCTTTGGCGGATACGCGATCTACCTGCCAGAACTCTTCCCGACGAAGTTCCGCAGCACGGGCACATCGTTCTGCTACAACGCCGGCCGCCTCGTGGCCGCCTTCGGCCCGTTCGCGCTCGGGCAACTCACGAGCACCGTTTTTGCCGACAAGGGTGCGGAGGCGTTCCGTTACGCGGGAGTGACAATGTGCTCGGTCTTCCTCGTGGGCCTGCTCGTGCTGCCCTTCCTGCCGGAAACGAAGGACCATCCTCTGCCGGAGTGAGTAGGATCTAACGCGATCCGTTAGCGAGGCGCCGCTGGCGGATCGACAGGCCTGGACCGGGCCGCCGAGGCTGGCTCGCACTCACCGGTTAACAAGCTATGATGCGTCATACCTCGAACTCGCGATTCGGGAACCACTCGCCCTGGCTTCCTTGGATCAAGATCCCGTTACTGCTGCGAAAGCCGCGGGTGTGAAGCTCCTGCGAACCCTGACGATGGCACCTGATCTGACCGAGTTTTCGATTCGCGATCGGCGCTATCCCCGGAGAAACTTGACCATGTCCACCCTGACAATTCCCAAAGCCCCGGACTGGCTCGCGAAGCGCGATGGCGCTCTCTCGCCAGGCATTCGCGATCACATGGCGTATGTGCTCATCGGCGGGGCGCCGCAGTACAAGATCGAGGTGCGGCCCGCAGTCGGGAAGTTCATCTGCTCCGTCGAACAGTCAGTGAATGGCAAGCGACTCGACGATGGCAGCACGTACGGAACGCCCGAGACCGCACTGACGGGCGGGCTGGACCAACTTCGCGCGAAGCTCGGCTGGTGACGTGAATGAAGGGATTCAAAACAGGATCAGTGAGTGATCCGACGCCACTCCCTGTGCCCACTCCCTCTGGTCTCTGTCCTCTCTTCACTGCTCGTTCCCTGCAAATCTTCCGGGACCAATCGATCTCTCTCGACAGCGTTTCGCGAAGTCTTCTACAATGTTTGCATGGAACGCCTCAACAAATACCTCGCCCATGCGGGCGTCGGCTCACGACGACACTGCGATGCCCTGATCGCCCGGGGCCGCGTGAAGGTCGATGGCCGCGTCGTCATCACGCTGGGTGTGCAGATCAACCCCGAGACGCAGCAAGTCGCGGTGGACGATCACCCCGTGCGAGCGGAGAAGTTCGTCTACTGGCTCGTCAACAAGCCGCAGGGCTACCTTTGCACCAACAGCGATCCGGGTGGCCGACCACGGGCGATCGACCTGCTGCCCCACGTCGATCAGCGAGTTTACGCTGTCGGCCGGCTCGACGAAGCCAGTGAAGGACTGCTTCTGATGACCAACGATGGCGAGCTCGCCTTTCAGTTGATGCACCCGAAGTATGGCGTCACCAAGTCTTACCTCGTTCAGGTTGCGGGCCGCCCGACGACGGAAGATGTGCAGAAACTTCTCGACGGCGTCTGGCTGGCCGAGGGCAAGGTGAAGGCGAAGTCCGTTCGACGGATGAAGCCGCAAGGCAACAGCACCTGGATGAAGATCGTGCTCAACGAGGGGAAGAACCGTGAGATTCGCCGTATGCTCGCGAAGCTAGACCATAAGGTGCTCCTGCTCCGCCGCGTCGCGATCGGCCCCATCGAACTCGACAGGCTTCCTCGCGGCAAGGCCCGCAAGCTCTCCCTCGCGGAAGTCGAGAAGCTGAAACGAGAGGTCACGAAGTCAAAGTTGAATGCCGACGATTCCAGTGAACCCGAGGAGCCAAAAGACGACGGCAACGACAAACCGGCCCTTCTTCCCAGGAAGGAACCTCCCATCCGCAACGAGGCCAAGCGGCCTCCGAATCGCAATCCTGCGAAACGAGCCCCATCAGGCCGGCCCACAGGGATGCCGGCGATGCCAAAGCCCCAGCAGGGACGCGAGGACAGACGGAAGCCGCCGATGGGACGAGACCCAAAAAAGCGTGGTGCCCGCTAATTCGACGAGGTTCCAGGGTCGTGTAACGGGTTTAAAGGGGTCAAGGAGATCTTGCAAAATTCGGTAAGGTGGGGATAGTAGCGATGCGGAAGCCCTTTTCCGGGCCGCAGGTGTGGTAACCGATCTCACGAAAAGGGCTTCCACTTTTGTTGAAGAGCATTCGCTCATTTGATGCGTACAGGTTCGGAGACCCTCACCCCTTGGCTATGTCTGCTCGCCTCTTCGCGGCTGAAGAAAACGAGGGCTGCACCCTCAATTCTTTGAGTGACGATGCACGAGGACTGTGAGCGTTTTCTCGAACCACCTCCGGTCAGGAAGACCCGAGTTCCGAAGATAGGAGATCTTCATGCGAATCACGATCGATACGGACCAACGCCTTATCACGCACGACGGCCCCGACGGCACGCGCGAACATCCGCTCGATTCGCCAGAAGCCTTCCGACTCATCACCGAGCAATGGCTGGCGGTCGGCTGGACGCAGAAGTACTCCTACGGCTTCAGTTGGTTCGGTCGACCGATCATCCAGCTTCCGGAGGATCTTGTTCGTATCCAGGAAGTGATTCACAAGGTGCAGCCGGACGTGATCCTCGAAACCGGAGTCGCTCATGGCGGCTCACTCATCTTCTATGCCACCCTCTGCAAGGCCTTGGAACGTGGCCGCGTGATCGGCGTGGACGTGGAGATTCGCCCCCACAATCGCCAGGCGATCGAGGCCCACCCGCTCACGAGCTACATCACGCTCGTGGAAGGTAGCTCCACCGATCCCTCGATCGTGGCGAAGGTGAAGTCGCTGGTGAAACCGAACGAGACCGTGCTCGTGCTGCTCGATTCCAATCACACCAAGGAGCACGTGCTTCACGAACTGGAAGCGTACTCGTCGTTCGTCAGCGTGGGCTCGTACATCGTGGCCGCGGATGGGATCATGGCGCTCGTCGCCGGGCGACCCGGAGCCAAGCCTGACTGGACGTGGAACAACCCGACTCAGGCCGCTCGCGAGTACGTCGAGAAGGATGCTCGCTTCCGCCTGGAGGAACCGGAATTCCCGTTCAACGAAGGAAAGATCGTGGACCGCGTCACCTACTGGCCCTCGGCGTACCTTCGCCGCGTGGCATGAGGTCGGGAGCGAGTCAGGATCAAAACAAACACGGCGGGATCACTCCCGCCGTGTGTCATTATCGATCGTGAAAGAAGCTCAGATCTTCGGCGGCAGGGTGCTCGGGGCCGCGTCATCGAACTTCGGAGCGCTCGACGGCGTAACTCGCTGCGGCGGCTTCACAGGTTCCGGCTCGATCGACTGGCGCGGCGAACGTGTCTCGGAAACCTCGTCCTCAAGGCCTTTCACACCCTTCTTGAACTCCACCATTGTCTTGCCCAGCGACCGCCCGATGTCCGGCAGTTTCCGCCCGAAGAGCAGAATGCCCAGCACGAGCAGGACGATGAGTTCCGGTGTGCCAAGGGAGCCAATGAAGGCGAAGAGTGAATACATGACATTCCTCCCAACTCGAGTGTAGGATTAGCAGATTCAGCTTGTGTGAACGGGAGGAGGTTGAAGGTAACCCCACCGGAGTGCGGCCTGCAGGCCTTGGCTTATCATAGCCTGCTCAGACCGATCCCGGCAAGCGGACTCGGCGGTTTTTCCCCCTGAAGAGCCTGCCAGATTCTCTGGCCACCAAAGTCGTCCACTCGCTGTGCGAGTGATGGCTTACGCAACAGAACAGGATGGATCTCGTGAGAATCGACCTTGTTTTCCACTAGAAGCGATCACTCGCACAGCGAGTGAACGACTTTAGCGCTGCATCACCGCAGCGAGCAGCCTCAGGTCGTTCAGTCCACCTTGTAAGGCGAGTTAGAATCCTTCTCATGGCGGATCTCGTCGACCGGTTCCTGCTTCATCCAGCCCGCGTAGAGGCGGTTGGCTCCGTTGAAAACGAGCCCATCCCGGGTGCCCACGTTCTTGTACGCATGCACGACCCCCGCGGGAACGATCAACGCGAAGGGGGCGTCCTCGCCCACGTCTTTCACCTCCCTGGCACCGAAGGTTGTCGACTCCTTCCTCGCATCCCACAGGTAAACACGGAAGGTGCTGGGGCCCATGAAGCAGAAGTAATCCGCCTGATCGACGTGTTCATGCGGGCCGCGAACGACGCCGGGCTGCGTCATGGAGATGTACGCCATCTCGGGGCGGAACTTCGGGTCGATGAGATCGTTGCGGAAGAGTTCGACAAGCCAGCCGCGAGCATCATGGAAGAACTTGAGGGGGATCCAGGCGACATCCGTAATCGGGCCGCGCTGGACGAACTTCGGGAGTGCGATGTCCATATCGAGGTCTCGTGGGAAACATCAAATAAAGGGGAGGCTCGTGAGGCCAGGACTCGTCCACAAAGGACTGCGTGATCTCGACCGCTTCATCGTAGTCGCCTTGGGGCCCTTGATCTCGGCGACCGCCATTTTCTTGAAGGACAAGCGAAATCTTACCAGCCTGACGCGCCGGCCAGCTGGCGAGCTTACGCCCCGCCGGGTGGTTGCATGACTCGTTTCCATCAGCCCTCAGGGCTGGCGAATCAACAATTGTCGGGACTTCCGTTTCAACCTCTGTCAACTGATCCAGAACCATAGACGCTTTTTTGGTCGGTGACCGGACATGATTCCAGTCACCGCTCGATTCGGAAATCGAGTGTGGTCATGTCGTTAAACTCGAGAAGGAAGTGATTCCAGCTTTCGACATGATTCCACCAAAGGGTGGGGGAGTCGGCGCTGGAATCAACCGGTGTGCGACGAGTCGGCTCCCTCATTGCTCGGACAGTTGTTGATTCCTTGACCCTCAGGGCTCGAATCACGGTGGCCTTCCAGCCAGGACACGTTTCCCGCCTCCGCGAATCGTTTGACGCCCACGGCGCGGATCGCGTCATCGGGCACCACGCTCAGCGGGGTGTATCGCGGGTGGTGGCTTTCCTTGTAAGGATCGTTCGACTTCGCGTTGTAGCAGCAGATCATCGCCCAGCGTGGGTTCTCGGATTTGTTCTGATCGCTGCGGTGGAGCAGGTTCGAGTGGAAGAAGATCGCGTCGCCCGGTTGCATCTCGACGTACACCAGCGGGAATTGCTCGGGCCGCTTGAGCAGTTCGTCGACGTGTTCGCGGTCCGCACCGGCCTGTTCGCCCGTGAGCGCGTGGTTGATCCGCCCGCAGTGGTGGGAGCCACGGATCACTTGCAGGCATCCATTCTCGCGCGTGGCGGGGTCGACGGCAAGGAAGACGCTGACAAGGTTCGGCGTGAGGATGCCGTTCTGATACCAGTAGCCGTAATCCTGGTGCCAGGCCCAGGCGCCGCCGACTTTGGCGTCTTTGAGCACCATCTTTGAATGGTAATGGTAGACTTCGCCGCCGAGCACGCGTTCGCAGTTGCGGACCATCCGTTCGCAGCGGGCGAACATGCCATAGATCGCGTCGCCCGGGTGGTTCCAGAGCGAGAGACGCACGATGCCCCCCTCGCCATCGGCCCTTCCGAAGGAGCGTCGATCGAGTTCGTGATCCTCCTTCGCGCTGCGGCGCAGGAGTTCCATCTCGTCGCGGTCGAAGAAGCCTTTCACGAGGAGGTAGCCATCCTCGTGATAACGTCGAAGGTCGGCATCGGAGAAGAGAGCCGCCATGTCAGCCTCCGCGTTTGGTGGTCGCTTCCAGGTCAGACGGGGTTTGCCTTCACGAAGGCGTCGATCTCGCCGACCTCGGCGTCCGTCAATCGCCAATCGCCGGCACCGACGAGTTCCTGCAACTGCCCCGGTTTGCGAGCGCCCACAATCGCGCCGGTCACGGCGGGGTTCCGCAGCACCCACGCGATGGCGGCCTCGCCAGCGGTCCTGCCGTTGCGTCGCGCGATGCCTTGCAGGACTTCCGCCAGGCGCAGATTCCTCGAGAATTGCGGCTCCTGAAAGTACTTGTTCTTCGTCTTACGCCAGTCGTCCGCGGGCAGGCTCGCATGGCGTTCCTTGTTCCAGGCTCCGGTCAGGAGCCCGTTGCCCATCGGGGAGTACGAGATCACGCCGACGCCGTTGGCCTTGCAGTAAGGCAGGATCTCCGGCTCCACCTCGGGGCGGATCAGCGAGTAAGGCGGCTGAAGCGACGTGATCGGGCCGAACTTGCGGATGCGATCCATCTGCGAACCGTTGAAGTTCGAGACGCCAATCCACCGGGCTTTCCCTTGCTCCTTGAGTTTCACCATGGCCTGCCAGCCTTCCTCGATATCCTCGTCCGGCTCGGGCCAGTGAATCTGGTAAAGGTCGATCACGTCCACTTTGAGACGCTTCAGGCTAGCCTCGCATTCGTCGATGATGCTCTCGGCCCTCAGGGACTTGCCGATCTCGCCCTTGTCGTCCCAGACGCGAGCGCACTTGGTGAAGACGTAAGGCCGCTGCTTGAGGCCATCGAGAGCCTTGGCGACGACTTCCTCGGAGTGGCCGAGGCCATAGACCGCGGCCGTGTCGACCCAGTTAATGCCGAGATCGATGGCTTCGCGGATGGTGGCAACGCTCTCGTCATCGTCTTGCGGGCCCCAGGCAAAGGCCCAGCCGCCGCCGCCGATGGCCCAGGCGCCATAGCCGATGGTGGTGATGTCAAGGTCCGAGTTGCCCAGACGCCGCTTTTGCATGGTGATGCTCCACGAACGGGATGACGAATCATACCGTGACGATATGAATCCCATCGTACTCATCAACGCCGTCGGCCTGACTCCGCGATGGCTCGAACAGGCTCCCCGTCTCAAGGCCCTTGCGGCCAGGGGATGGCAGGCGAACATGCCCGAGGTGCAACCGGCCGTCACGTGCACCGCCCAGGCGACGATGCTCACCGGCACCACGCCCGATCGGCACGGGGTCGTCGCCAACGGCTGGCTCTTCCGCGAGACCAGCGAGGTTCGATTCTGGCAGCAGAGCAACAGGCTCATCCAGGGCGAACCGTTCTACGCCACCGCACGCCGACGGGCTCGCGAACGAGGCCAGGCCTTCAAGAGCGCGAAGCTCTTCTGGTGGTTTAACCAGGGCGCTGCCGTCGACATCAGCGTGACGCCGAAACCCCATTACGCTGTCGATGGCAACAAGGCCTTCGGCATCACCGGGTCCCCGCCACGCGTGGCTGAGAGCCTGGAAAAGCAGCTTGGCGCGTTCCCGTTCTCCAGCTTCTGGGGCCCGATGGCAGGGCTCCGCAGCACGCAATGGATCGCGAGCGCAGCGGGTCTCGTGCTGCTCGACGAACGCCCGGATCTCTCGCTCGTTTACTTGCCGCACCTGGACTATGAACCGCAGCGCCGCGGGCCTTCTGGCTGCGACATGGCCCGGCAGGTCCGCGAACTGGACGAGGCCTGTGCTCCGCTGCTGGACGCCGCCGAGACGATCGGTGCGAAGGTCTGGGTCGTCAGCGAGTACGGCCACTGCGACGTGACGAAGCCGGTGTACCTCAATCGCGTGCTGCGATCCGCGGGCCTGCTCGAAGTGCGCCGCGGGCCCTTCGGCGAGCAACTCGATCTCTATGGCTCGCGAGCCTTTGCCGTGGTCGATCACCAACTTGCGCATGTGTACGTTGCGGACCCGGCCGATGTGCCTCGCGTCAAGGATCTCCTCGCGCCGGTGCCCGGAGTGGCGAAGGTGCTCGCGGGTGAGGAGCGGGCGTCGATTCACCTCGATCATCCACGCTCGGGGGAAGTGATCGTTCTCGCCGATCGTGAGGCGTGGTTCGCGTATCCTTTCTGGCTCGATGACGCCGCGGCTCCGGACTATGCACGGGCGGTGGCGATTCATCACAAGCCGGGCTTCGATCCGTGCGAACTCTTCTTCGATCCGCGATTCAAGGCTCCGAAGCTGCACGCGGCCCGACGGCTGATGCAGAAGAAGCTCGGCTTCCGCATGACGATGGACGTGGTGCCGCTGGACGCGAGCATTGTCAAGGGCAGCCACGGGTTGCCCGCGCTTGATCCGCGGGATCGCCCGATCCTCATCGGCCACGGCCGATCGCCAGGCGCGGAAGTGCTGATGACGTCCGTGGGCGGACTGCTGCTGGGCGAACTGGGGCTCGGGTGATGGAAGAGTTCTTCGCCGCTTGTTGGGTAGCGTGTCACCACGTTCAAAGAAATAGGACGTGATGGCAGGTCCTATTCCCCTGCCCGCGGTTCTTTGGTCACGCCCGAGTGCAAGAGCAACCAGGCCGTCGGAGCCAGCACGAGCACAGTTCCCACGACGGCCACGGTGTTCACCCCGTGGTCGCGGAAGGCCACATCGTACCCGAAGACGAAGACGATCTGCGTGAGGCCGACAACCGAGACCTTCGCGGGGCTGCCGCTGCCAAAGGCAAGAGTGAGGAAGACCTGCCCGATGGTGGCCGAGAGGCCAAGGCCGAAGAGCTTGAGCCAGACGAAGCCGCTCTCGATGTGCAGAGGTTCAAAGGATCGCGGCACCACGAGAGCCGCACCGATGCAGAAGACCGTGGCGACGAGCGAGAAGTGGACGACCACAGCCAGCGGATCGATCTCGCTGAGCGAATGCAAGCCGAGCATCGCGATCGCGGTGAAGAAGGCCGCTCCAAGTGCGGCAATGGCCCCAGCGTTCCCCGCTTCCAGGTGCGGCTGTTCAATGAGCGCGACGCCGACCACGCCCGCGGCGACGGCGAGCCAGACTCGTCCATTGGGGATCTTGCCGTAAAGCGGCCAGCTGAGGAGGGCGACCCACAGCGGGAAGGTGTTCGTCAGCGTCAGCACGTCGACAGTGGGAAGCTTCGCAAAGGCGTAGAAGGTGCAGAGCATGCTGCAACTGCCAGCGGTGCTGCGAATCCAGAGCCGCAGTGGCCGCAGGAAGACGAGTTTCGCTCCCAGGAGCATCGCGAGCAGGGCCGCAAACGAGGCCGCGAAAGCGGAGCGAGCGATGGCGACGATGGTCCAGTCGCACTCGCGCGTGAGCCCGTAGGCGAGCTCCGCCATGATGGTGAACGAGAAGCTGCCGCAGAGCATCCAGATGTACGGTTTCGAGCCTGCATCGGTCATGGGATCAAAGTAGGGTTATTGCTGGCGGCGTCCCATATCGACGGAGAAAGACCAACCTCGAAAGCAAGTCCGCCCGGCACCGAGCGCTCGTTTTGGTCGATTCCGCCACTTGTCTCGTGACGCTCACTTGGTTCCTGGCCCTGGTTTCCCGACAATGAAGAAGTGACTTACTCTCTCACTACCATCTGGTACGAACGGCATCGCTTCCTGCCGGCGATCCTGGCCGTGGCGTTCAGCGCGGTCCTCATCGCGGTGCAGTGCGGCCTCGTGCTTGGCTTGCTCTCGATGATGTCCCTGCCGGTGGACAAGTCCACCGCAGATGTCTGGATCGGTTATCCTGGCGTGCGCAGCGTCGACCTTGGCCGGCCGCTGCCCGAGCGCTGGATCGTAAGGCTTGCCGCCCAGCCCGAGATCGAACGGGCCGAGCCCATGGCCGTCGGCTTCTCGCTTTGGACGGCACATTCCAGCCCCGATCATCCGTCCACGCCCGAGGTCTGCACCGTCATCGGAAGCTGGGTGCATCCGAACGCCCTGGGAGCCGTCGAAGGGCTGCGCGACAACCCCGAGGTGCTGGCCAGGCTTAACGAGCCCCGGACTGTGGTCGTTGATCAGAGCGAACTTGGCAGGCTTGGAATCAAGGGCGTCGGCGACCAGGCGGACGTGCTCGGCAAGCGAGTCGTCGTCGTCGGGCTCGTCAACGGCTACAAGAGCCTTGGCGGGCCGTACGTCTTCTGCTCCGTCGATACCGCTCGCGAACTGCTCTGGTATCAGAAGGATGAAGTTTCTTACTTCCTCGGGAAATGCCACGATCCCAACGAGGCGTGGAAGGTGGCGGGCCGCATGGCTTCTTACCGCCAGATGGAAGCGTTCTCCGCCGAGCAGTTTTCGACGCGATCCCGCTTGCACTGGCTGACGACCACGAAGGCGGGCATCGCCGTCGGCTTCACCGCGCTGCTCGGATTGCTCGTGGGTGCCGTCGTCACGAGTCAGACGCTCTTCGCGGCCACCGCGGCCAGCCAGCGCGAGTTCGCCACGCTTCGAGCCATGGGAATCCCACGGTGGCGGTTGCAATTCATGGTGGTGGCCCAGTCCTTCTGGGTCGGGTTATTTGGGCTCGTTGTCGCGGCCCCCGTCACCATCCTTCTGGCCGAGGGAGCCAATCGCATGGGCACGGCGGTTCGCTTGCATCCGGTGATCCTGGTCTGCTCCGGGCTCATCACCTTGGGCATGGCTCTCGGTTCCGGCCTGGCCGCGCTGCGATCGTTCCAGCATGTGGACCCTGCCCATAACCTCCGCTGATCGATGATGACGGCTCGCGAGGTCGCGGGCGGAAGACTTTCGAGGTGATGCATCGTGGCTGAACGTCGTCGCATGCCCGGGATGGGCTTGTTGATCGTGTTGCTATTCATCGCCGTACCGTTGGCGGGCACGGCATGGTGGCTGTACAGGCCGAAGCCGAGCGGACCGCCGCCGGGGCCGGCTCTCACCGATCTCGATGTGGTCTGCTCCGGCCGCGTCGACGGCCGACAGCCGACGGCCTCGCTGGAGACATCGCTTCCCGGTCGAGTGTTCGAGATTCCGGAGAAGGTGAAGGAAGGCTCCGAGGTCGAAAAGGGAGATGTGCTGCTCCGCCTTGACGACTCCGCCGCGAAGTTCCGACTCGAAGAAGCGACCGCCTCGCACACGGGCGCGATGGTCGAACTGGACGCCGCCAAGGCGGAGGCGAAACTGCACCCCGGCCGCATCGAAGCCGAGAAGGCCATGGTCGCAGCCTCGAACGCTCGCGTGGACGCGGCCAGGCAGCTCCAGGCCCAGCGAAGGGCTCAGAAGGATGTCACCAAGGCGTCGCCAGCGGAACTGGCCGCGGGGGACGCTGAGGTTCGCCAACTCGAGCAACTCGAGGCGGCGGAAAACGAACGCTACAAGGAACTGAAGGCCTCCGACCCGAATCTCCGCGTTCGACTCGCCGAGGCCCGCGTGGCACTGATGGACGTTGCCGTTCGTGCTGCCAAGAAAGCGATCGAGGATTGCGAGCTCAAGGCACCCTCGAAAGGCACCGTTCTCCGCATCCAGACGAGTGTCGGCGAAGCGGTGGCGCCTGGGGGCTTCCAGCCTGCGATTATTTTCCGCCCCGCGGGGCCGCTGGTGGTGCGGGCTGAGCTTGAACAGGAGTTCCTGGGCCGCGTGAAGGATGGCATGAGGGCGGCGATTCGCGATGAGACCCGCCCCGATTCACCGACGTGGAGCGGCAAGCTCGAGAAGATCAGCGGCTGGGTGGCCCGTCGCCGTTTGATCGTACTGGAGCCGGGCGAATTGAACGACGTGCGAACGGTCGAGTGCCTCGTGACACTTGATCCAGGCCAGGAGCCGTTGCTGGTGGGCCAGAGAGTCCGCGTTCGCTTCGTCCGCAAGGACAACGAGAACCGGAATTCGGAACCCGGAACCCGGAACTCGCCTTAGCACTCAGTTTAAGCCAGGTTGTTGAAGCACCTGGGCAAGCTGACTACAATTGTGGAAGTGATGAATACGCTCCCCCTGGCCCGCCTTGGCGACAAGCGTTCGCAACTCTGTGACGGGCCCCGTTGATGTGAGGTCACAACGTGCAGGTGAAAATCTCGGTCCGCCACGGTCACTTGAGCGAAGAACACTTGAAAGAGATTCGGGATAAAGCCGAGCATCTCCTTCAGTATTTCGATCGGCTGAACTTCATCGAAGTGACGGTCGACTTGCATCAGACGCGAACGGATGGCTCCCGCAAGGTGGAAATCGTCGCCACGGCCGAACACAAGCATGAGTTCGTGGCCCACGCGGAGAGTGAAGACGTGATGATTGCGATGGGCACGACGTCCGACAAGATCAAGCAGCAGATCAAGCACTACAAGGAAAAGATCCAGGATCACCGTCGCGATCCGTCGCACAACGACCCGGGCAGCAAGTAGCGGTGTCGGGCCCGCAGGCCTCGAGCCGCGTTGAGGAGTGCTAGGGATGCGCGTGTCGAACTTCGTGATTCAGGACGCGATCGTGCCGGCCCTTGCCGCCACGACGAAGGAAGGTGTGATTCGCGAGATGGTCCACAGCCTTCACGGCGCGGGCTTCTTTCGCGATACCGAGCTCGACGATGTCGTCCGCGCCGTGATGCGACGCGAGCAGCTTGGCACCACGGGGATCGGCAAGCATATCGCCATCCCGCACTCAAGGCATCCCGCCGTGGATCGCCTGATCGGCACGCTGGCCGTCTCCCAGGCCGGGGTGGCGTTCGACAGCCTCGACGGCGAACCGGTCCATGTATTCGTGCTGCTGATCTCTCCACAGGATCGCCCAGGCGAACACTTGCGCGCCCTCGAAACCGTGGTGCGGAGCATGCGGGACGACAACTTCGTCCGCAGTTTGCGAGAATCGAAAAGCCGGGACGATATCTGGGCCCTGCTTAACGGCAGCCCTGCCGGATGGTAACTTCCTCTCTTCACCAACGCCCCGACGGACTTTCGGACGACGTAATCCCCATGGCCGGCAACGGAACCCTACGACGGCACGTCACCATCATCAACCCGCTGGGATTGCACTATCGGCCTGCGCAAGTCTTCTCGGAACTCGCCAAGAAATTCCAGTCCCGCGTCACCGTCTGGAACGGATCCACCAAGGCTGACGGTCTGAGCCTCATGGAGTTGATCCTGCTTGTCGCCCTCCCCGGGGCGGAGCTGGTGTTGGAAGTGGAAGGCGGCGACGCTGAGGAGGCCATGGAAAACCTCGCTGGCATCCTCACCGCGCCCGGCGATCCCTGATTCGCACGATGGGGCCCCCTGCGAGGGCGATTCTCACCTCCTCCTTGGGCGAGCGGAAGAAAGAAACTTGCCACAGAGGCACAGAGTTCAAAGTGAGAGAATGAAGGGATTCCGAGAAAGGATCCGTCAGCGTTCTGGCGTCATTCGATAGCGTTTCCTTGTCGAACGCACCACCCGTTCTTTGTCTTCCTCCCTCCGATCTCTGTGATCTCTGTGACTCTGTGGTAAATCTCTTCCTGCTTATCGCCTTGGCTCTCTTGAGCCCTGCGACGCGAAGGCTGGATGATCAGCCTCGCAGTGGCTGGAACCTGATTGATTCCGGCCGAACGGCAAGCCGGGCCCCTCGGAATTCGCTAGGATAGACCAATGAGGGGTACGGTCTTCGACGCGGTGATTCGCGTCGGAATTCCACTTCAAAACAGCCTGCACTGAACACGGCGAATGGAAATCAAGCGAGGAATCCCCGTTTCCCCCGGTGTCGCGATCGGCCCAGCGCTGGTCCTCGACACCGAAGGGGTTCGCATTCCTCAACAAAAGATCGAGAAAGAACAGGTCGACTCGGAGATTCATCGCCTGCATCGAGCTCTCGATGAGGTGGCCAGCGACGCGCGCGAGACTCGCGAACGCATTTCCGCCCGCCTCGGCACGTCCACTCCCACCGCCGGCATCTTTGATGCTCATGCCTCGCTGGCGGAAGACCACGTGCTGCGGCGGGAGCTTGACAACCTGATTCGTGGCAGCCTCTTCACCGCGGAATACGCCGTCAGCCGACAGTTGCGGGGATATGTCAAGCAGTTCGAGGAGGCTGCCAAGCGACTTGGCGATCGCGCCGGCGAGGTGCTGCGCCGGGCCACGGACCTCGTCGATCTTGAGAAACAGACGCTCAATCTGCTCCTGGGGGAACGCAAGGAACCGCTCAATCAGGTCAGCCAGCCCGTCGTCGTTCTCGCGACCGACCTCACGCCAAGCGAAACCGCGGAGTTCAGCCCGCGATCCGTGCGAGGGTTCGTCACGGAAAGCGGCGGTCTCACCAGCCACACGGCGATCCTGGCGGGGGCACTCGAAATTCCCGCCGTCGTGGGCGTCGGCCGCTTCCTCACGGACGTCTCCGGCGGGGATCGCGTCATCGTCGACGGCCACAAGGGCCTGCTCATCATCGATCCGGACGAAGAAACCGTCCGGCGATATGAAGAGATCCAGATCGCCGACCGCAACCGGGCCGACCGCTACGACAGCCTTCGCGACAAGCCCGCAACCACCCTTGATGGCACCCGGATCAATCTGCTCGGGAACATCGAACTCGAACAGGAAGCCCTGCACTGCCTGGAACGCGGTGCGGACGGCGTCGGGCTTTACCGCACCGAGTTCCTTTACATCAACAAGCTCACGGACCCGACGGAACAAGAACATTACGACGCTTATCGCACCGTTCTCCAGATGATCGGGCCGACGCTGCCCGTCGTGATTCGCACGCTGGACGTGGGTGCGGACAAGTTCTCGTCGGTCTCCGGCTTGCTCAGTGTCGAGAAGAATCCGTTCCTGGGTCTCCGCAGCGTTCGCATCTGCTTGCAGAAACTGGACTTGTTCAAGACACAGCTCCGAGCGATCCTACGTGCGGCCGTCCATGGGAATCTGCGAGTCATGTTTCCCATGATTTCGACGGTAGAAGAGTTACGACAGTGCAAACACCTCCTGAATGAAGTGAAAGAAGATCTGGAGCACGAAGGAATCCCCTTCAAACGGGATGTCCCAGTTGGTACGATGATAGAAGTGCCCTCGGCGGCCCTGTTAGCGGACATCCTGGCGAAAGAGGTCGACTTCTTCTCAATTGGGACGAACGACCTGGTCCAGTACACGCTGGCCGCCGACCGCAACAACGAACACGTGGCGAATCTTTACAACCCCGCCGACCCGGCCGTGCTACGGCTGATTCGGATGGTGGTCGAGGCCGGCAGGGCCGAGGAGATCGACGTCAATGTGTGCGGGGAGATGAGCGGTGAAAAGCTCTACGCCCCACTCCTTCTCGGGCTGGGATTACGACATTTGAGCGTGACCCCGAGAAAGATTCCTGAGATCAAGCGTGTGATTCGCAACCTGAGTATTTCCGAGGCGGAGCGGCTCGCCCAGCAGGCCATGAAGATGGAAACCGCTCGCCAGGTCATGAGTTACTTACGAGACCAGTTACGACGTATCCTCCCCGATACGGTGGATTGACCCTGATTCGCACTTGCGAAGTCGCGGAACGGGCATCCCCGGTCGGTGGGTGGAGGCGACGTGGAACCACCAGTCAGAAGCTCGGAACTCGGAACTCGCTTCTCAGCCCCAAGGCTGAGCGGCGGGCTTCCACGCTCCTTGCTTCTCATCTCCTCGCGGTTCCTCCGTCGCGTCCCCCTCGGGAGGCACAGGAGGGGGCAATAACAGATTGCAGGATGCGGAGTGCGGACTTCGGAATGAAACCCGATCCCGCGGCTCCTGGTCCTCTTCTCTTTCGCCTCGTTGAGCATGCTCGGAGATAAACTCCGATTCCGTTTCCGCAAGGTCGGCGACCTGCGTCTCCTCAGCCATCACGACATGATGCGCTGCCTGGAACGCATGCTCCGACGCGGTGGAATCCCGTTCAAATCGACCGCCGGCTTTCATCCCGGCCCGCGCGTCGTCTTCGCTCTTTCCCTGTCCCTCGGCGTCGCCGGCAACGATGAAGTTCTGGAACTCGAACTCCTCCAACCCTGCGAGGACCAGGATGTGCGAACCCGCCTGAACGCCGTGGCTCCCGCGGGCCTCGAGTTCACGCGCGTCGCCGTCGTGCCGATGAAAGCGACCGCAGTGCCCCGCCGGCTCGAGTATGCGCTGCCCATCCCCACGGATCGTGTCGCCGCTCTCTCCGAACGCTGCCTGGAACTCCTCCGCAACGACAAGATCTGGGTCGAACGCCAACGGCCGCAGCCCAAACGGCTCAACATTCGGCCTTACCTCCGCGCTCTCCGAGTCGACCATGTCTCCGCCTCGACGCCGCAAGCGGAGCGAACGCGGGGCAGCGGCTACTCCCTTGATCGCGAAAGCAGCCTCACCACTTCCGACGGCCAGACCGCTTCGCCTTCTCGCCTGCTGAAGAACGCGGATCACCTGCTCGTCCTCGATCTCTGGGTGACCGGAACCGGGACGGCCCGTGCGGATGAATTACTGGATCTCCTGGGCGTCCGCGATGTGCAGGACGCCGGCGCCGTGCTCGAACGGCGCGTGCTGGAGATCCGCGACGAACACCCGCCGAGCGACTCGGCGGACCAACCGCCGGACGGTCCGGCGGAGAGTATGCCGCTCGACCCCCACCGGGCTGCCCCGGTGGAAGTGCGGCCGGAATCGAACCAACCTGCCGGGCTCTGGAATGGCCCGGTGGTGGAGTAAGACCCTTGCTTGCCGCCGTTCTGCGGCGAGTGAACGAACCAAGGCCGACGAGATCTTCAGCCGAACTCGGAACCTCCGACGGCAAGATCTCCGGGCCCCAAACCCGCGCGGGTGAGTGCGACCCCCGCCCACAGTGAGACCTGTCTGATGAAGAAAGAAATGCTGATCAACGTCCTCCAACCGGAGGAGTGCCGCATCGCCATCGTCGAGGACGGCGTGCTCGAAGAACTCTACGTCGAGCGTGCCAGTCAAGAAAGCTACGTCGGCAACATCTACAAGGGCCGAATCGTCAACATCGAGCCGAGCATCCAGGCTGCCTTCGTCGACTTCGGCATCGGCCGCAACGGCTTCCTCCACGTCTCGGATGTGGCCCCAGCCTATTACAAGCATCTGCTCTCGAAGGCGGATCTCGCGGACTATGAATCCGAACTCGAGCGCCAGTTCACCGGCGGCTCCGATCGCGATGCGTCCGAATCCCCCTCGGGTGGCCATGGTCGTGTTCCGCGCGGCCGTGGTCGAGGCGATCGCGAGGAGGGTGGCGAGCGAGGCGAACGCGCACCCCGCGAGATGAAGACCTGGCTGCCGCGAACGTCTGATTCGCAGGGGGGCGAGGTCAGCGATGATCCCGATTTTGGTGCGGGCCTCGTCGACGGCGGCGGGCCGCGGCACGAGTTCGTCGAGGAAGCGTTTGAAACCTCCGGCGAAGCGTTCGTGGTCGACAAGCCGGAGGTGGGCGAAGGGCTCATCGAGGAAGTCCTGAAGGAAGCGCCGCCGGCCGTGGATGAGGATCTTGGCGATTTCGGCGTCGGGCTCGATGTCGGGACGGAAGAGCCTCTGGCTGCGGCCGAGGAACCCGCCGCCGAGGCCGCGGAGCCGGCGAAGGGCCGCCGACCACGCACCCGCAAGCCCCGCGTCAAGGCGGAAGGAGCCGAGGGCGAAACTGCGGATCCCAAGGCGAAGAGCCGCCCGCGCCGCGGCCGTGGCAAGGCCGAAGAGCCCGCCAGTGAAGAAGCCCCGGCCAACACCGAGACTCCACCCGACGACAAGCCTCGCTACATGGGCAGTGCCGAGCGACGCACCAGCGGCGAGGACGAGCCCGAGATCACGCCGTTTTTCGACGAGACCCCCGGCTTCGATCCTGACGGGCCCAACGATCGATTTGCCGAAGGCGCCGCCGACCAAGAGCCTGCCGAGCCGATCGGTCGCTTCGGTGCGGAGGATCCGGAATCCGCGGAGGACTCCGAGGGCGAAGCACGCGAGATGGCCCAGGAAGAGAGTGGTTTCGCGGAAGCCCCGCTTAACGACGATGGCGAAGCCTCTCGCCCCCAGCGCGGCGGCCGCGGCAATCGCGACCGTGATCGTGGCGAACGTGGTGATCGTGGCGATCGCAGTGGCCGCAGCGGCAGTCGCGACCGTGATCGTGATCGCGGCGGTGATCGCGGCGGCGACCGTGGAGATCGAGGCGGCCGCACGGGTCGCAGTGGCCCCGGCGGAGGCCGTGCTGCTCCCGCAGGCCGAAGCGGGCCCGGCGGTCGCACCGGACCCCGCGATCGCGGACTGCCGCGGTTCCCGATCCAGGAAATCTTCAAGCGCGGCCAAGAGGTGATCGTTCAGGTCATCAAGGAAGGTATGGGCACCAAGGGGCCCACGCTATCCACTTACGTCAGCATCGCGGGCCGATACCTCGTGCTGATGCCCAGCCTTAACCGCGTCGGCGTGAGCCGCAAGATCGAGGACCACGAAGCCCGCCGTCGCCTTCGCGACATCATGGCGACCCTCGGCCCGCCCAAGGGCGTGGGCTTCATCGTCCGCACCGCTGCCGTCGATCGCGATGCCAAGGAGCTTCAGAACGACCTCGCGTACCTGCTTCGCCTCTGGCAGGTTGTCGTTCGACGCATCAAGCGGATGCCGTCGCCAGTCGAGATCTTCCGTGAATCGGACATGATCACGAGGACGATTCGCGACATCTTCTCACCGGATATCGACACGATCTGGGTGGACGAACCGAATGCGTTCGCCCACGCCAGCGAGTTCCTGCAAGTGGTGATGCCTCAGTTTGCAGGGCGAATCCGCTACTTCTCCGAGACGGAGCCGCTATTCCACAAGTACGGCATCGAGAACGAGATCGCGAAGATCAACCAGAAACGCCTCGACCTGCCGCAGGGCGGCTCGATCATCATCGAGCAGACTGAAGCTCTCGTGGCGATCGACGTGAACAGCGGGAACTTCCGCGCCGAGAACGACGCGGAAGAGACGGCGTATCGCATGAACATGCTCGCAGCCCGCGAGATCGCCAGGCAGCTTCGCCTCCGCGACCTCGGCGGCGTGATCGTCAACGACTTCATCGACATGCGGCGAGAGGAGCACCGCCGCAACGTCGAGCAAGTCCTGCGCGATGCCCTTCGTCGCGACCGGGCACGCACGAAGATCCTCCGCATCTCGCAGTTCGGCATCATCGAGATGACCCGCCAGCGAATCCAGCCCTCACTGAAGAAGCGAATCTTCAACGAGTGCCCTCACTGTCGTGCAACTGGCTACGTGAAGACGAGCGAAACTCTCTCCATCGACGTGATGCGAATGCTGCAACTCGCAGCCCATCGTTCGCCGGCCGTGCAGTCGATTCAGATCAATGTGCAGATGGAGGTGGCCCATTACCTGCTCAACAAGAAGCGGAAGGAGATTGCCGCCCTCGAAGAGCGGGCCAAGATGGAGATCCTGATCTCCGGCGTTCTGGGCGTCTCGCCGGACACGCTGGATTTCAAGTGCCTGGACCAGAACGGCAGCGAGGTGCGGTTGATGCCCGTCGTTCCTGTACGACTCGCCGGCGGTCGCGGCCCGCGTCTCGAGCGGGGGAGCGAACGGGAACGTGGCGATCGAGACCGAGGAGACCGTGGCGACCGGGATCGCGGCGAAAGAGGCGATCGTGACCGTGGCGATCGTGACCGTGGCGAGCGAGGTGATCGAGATCGCGGCGATCGAGATCGCGGCGATCGTGGCGACCGCCGTTCTCCGCAACCGCTTGACTAGTGAGAGACTTCCAGGCTTGTCTCAGCTGCGACGCGGAGACTTCGGATCGAATCGTAGGCGTCCTTGACGCTCCGCTCCGAAGACTCCGCGACGCAGCCAAGCTGAAGTGGTCGAGATCACGAAATCGTTCCTGGATACCTTGTCAGCTTTCACTCGCCCCTTGCCTTACTCATCCGTTCGGAACGTGATCGCGGGGAGGCCCGCCTTGTTGTAGAGGTTGCCGATCGGGTTCCACGCCCAGCCGTAGCGCACATACTTCGGGTACGGAACCCCGGGCGATGCCACCACAATGGTGTCGCCCTCGATCACGGCATCGCCCCACACGAACTGCCTGTCCTCCCCTGCGATGGCGAATCCCAGGAGCTTCGTGTCGCCGGGCTTGATGGTCAGACCGCCGCCGAGGTGCTTGAAGTACAGGCGGATCTTGTCGCCCTTGGGCAACTCAATCTGCATCTCCTTGAACTCCGGTCCGGAATACAGCAGATCCTTCTCGCCATAGACGAGGTTCCTCGCGACCAGCGAGAGGCGACGGCCGACCTCCTGCTTGTTCTTTGGGTGGATATTGCCAGGGTCGCCGATGTCGATCGTCATCGCGAGGCCCGTGTTGGGCACGGTGCGGACGGTTCGCCACTGCGATTCGCGAAGCTCGGCCCAGCCTGGTTCGAGCGGCCTGGTTTGCAGACTGTTGAGATTCGCAAGCGAGACGATCAGGAAGGGAAAATCGCCAACGCCGAAGCGGGAACGCCAGTCCTCGATGAGCGTCGGGAGGAGTCGGCGATACTGGAGCCAAAAGGGGCCGTTGGCTTCGCCTTGATACCAGAGGGCGCCTTTGATGCCGAACGGAATGAGTGGTGCGATCATGCCGTTGTAGAACGTCGTGATCGTCTTGTAATGCCCCACGAGGGGCAAGGGGGCCGGCTGTGTGATCTCGGAGGCTTTGGCACTCGCCTTGGCTTTCCAGGTGCCGGTGAGGCGAAGCTGGGCATTCGGGATTCCCTCTGGCTTCACGATCATGTTGCTCGGCCCCGAGCAGAAGCCGCCCGGCCCTTCCTTGCAATAGATCGCCGCCACGAAGAGATTCCTTCCCGGTTTCACAAGGTTCGCGTCGACATGATAGGTACGGACGCCGGAGATTGGTTTCGAGCCGATGAGCGTGCCATTGAACCAGACGAGATCCACTTCCTTGATGATCGAGAGGACAAGCGAAAGATCGCGGCCCTTCCACGCTTCAGGAATCTCGATCGTGTGCCGAAACCAGACGAGTCCATTGTGGTCCTTCAATCCTGCCTCTTGCCAGGGCTTCGGCACTTCGAGATCCTGCCAGTCACTGGTGTCCAGATTGGGATCCGAGGCGTAATGCTTCTTCGCACTCGCGGGATCGATCGTGGCCACCCATTTTTCGAGGGCCTGGAAATAGTCCGTGTCGACCCCGCCCAGCGAATCGACCTGCTTCTGCAAGTCGGTGAGGCGGTCGGGGAAGTCGAAGGGCATCTTCTTGTTCAGGGCATCGCCGCTCACCCAGGCCTCGGCCGCGGTGGCGCCGACGGAGGCATGGATGATGCCGACGGGGATCTTCCGCGTCGTGCGGATCTGCTTCGCGAAGAAGTACCCGACACCTGTGAAATTCTTCGCGGTCTCGGGCTTGCAGACTTCCCACTTCGCCCGGGGCGGCACCTTCATGGGCACCAGCGAGGCGTAGAAGTCCACGGTGAAGGATCGCAGTTCCGGGTCGTTCGCCTGCTTGATCTCCTCCTCCGCGTTTTGCGAGAGCCGCACCGGCCAGTTCATGTTGGACTGGCCCGAGCACAGCCAGACGTCGCCAAAGAGGATGTTGCGGATCGTCTCCGTTCGTGCGCCCGCCTGGACGGCGATCTCGTGAGGCCCACCCGCTCTGGCCGCGGGCAACTTCGCCTGCCAGCGCCCGTCCGCGGCTGCGGTCGCTTCACCGATCGGCTTGCCATCGAGCGTGAGGCGAACTTGTTCGCCAGGCTTCGTCCATCCCCAGATGGGGGCGGCGATCTCGCGTTGAAGCACCGCGTCGTTCGAGAAGAGCGGATGCAGCAGAGGCAGATCGCGAGGCTGCGTCGGCCACCACGGTTGCGGCCCCTGGGGTTGGGCCTTGACGGCAGATCCCGCAAACAGGACAAGGCAGAGGGAGGCGATCAAGCTTCGCATGGAAATGAGCCCTGGCGTGTCGGGAAGAGACGGTGACAAGTATGATAGAAGCCCATGCGGTTTGCCAGTATGTCTTCTTCCGGAGAGCGATGTCAGCAACACCTGAGATTCCCAAAAAAGGCCGTCTGCTCGGCGTGGACTACGGGACGGTGCGCGTCGGCCTGGCGGTCTGCGATCCCGATCGCATTATTGCCTCGCCCCTGGAAACCTACACGCGCCGCACTCTCGCGGAGGATGCGATTTACTTCGCGAACCTTGTGCGGATCGAGCGTGTCCTTGGCCTGGTTGTCGGCCTCGCGATTCATGTGAATGGGGATGAGGGCATCAAGGCGAAGGAGTGCCGGGATTACGCCGCCTGGCTCACGGGGGTCACGGGCTTGCCCGTGGCGATGTGGGACGAACGCTTCACGAGTTCCCTGGCCGAGGACGCCTTGTTGGAGGCCGGCCTGACGTCCAAAAAGCGAAAGAGCCGCCGCGACCGTGTCGCCGCGCAGATGATCCTTCAAGCTTATCTGGAAGCCGATCGGCAATTCCGACGTTGAGGCACGATCGTCGAAGGAAGTCACCTTGTGATAACCGCTTTCCTGTCCACCCCGCACAATCGGTTCAGCCGGACCTCCAATCCCGGGCCTTGAAATCCCCGGCAGCTTACCTAGGTTGACATCACAAGTCTCTCCCCGTTGGATACCGAAGATCCGGCACGGACGCATGGTTCGTCGAAGTTGTTTCGTCCCCTGTTCCAACTGAGGGTTGCACATGGCCGGCCGTTCGATTCGCACGTTTACGGTTCTTCCGTGCCTCCCCGAACGCCTCTCGCCGCTCCACAAGCTCGCTTACAACGTCTGGTGGTGCTGGAATTCTGACGCGGTCGCACTGTTCTACCGCATCAATCCGGACCTCTTCGAGGCTCTGGACCACAGCCCCATTCGACTCCTCGGAGCCACGGAGCAGAGCCGATTCGAGCAACTGGAACATGACGAAGGCTTCCTCGCTCACATGGACCGAGTTCACCAGAACCTTGAACAGTATCTCAACGCGTCGACCTGGTTCCAGGACAAACATCCCCAGTCCGCCGGGGCTCAGATTGCGTACTTCTCCGCGGAGTTCGGCCTTCACGAAAGCCTGCCGGTCTATTCGGGCGGCCTGGGAATCCTCGCGGGCGACCATCTCAAGAGTGCCAGCGACCTTGGCCTGCCGCTGTCCGGCATCAGCCTGATGTATCGCGAAGGCTATTTCCGGCAGTATCTCAATCTCGACGGCTGGCAGCAGGAACGCTACCCCGAGAACGACTTCTTCAATCTGCCGTTGGTTCCGGAACTCGACGAGCAGGGCAAGCCGCTGCTCGTGAGTGTGACCCTTCCGGGCCGAGAGGTGCTGATCCGCATCTGGCATATCCAGGTCGGGCGCGTGAAGCTTTATCTCCTGGATGCCAACATTCCGCAGAACCGCCCTGAGGATCGAGCGATCACCGCTCAGCTTTACGGCGGCGATCAGCATACGCGCATCCAGCAAGAGATGATCCTTGGCATCGGCGGGATTCGCTTCCTGAAGGCGATCGGCAAACTGCCAACCGTCTGCCATATGAATGAGGGTCACGCTGCGTTCACCGTGCTCGAGCGAATCCGCTTGCTCATGGAGGAGCAGAAGCTCGATTTCGCCACGGCGGCCGAGGCCATCAAGGCGGGCACCTGCTTCACCACGCACACGCCGGTGCCCGCGGGCAACGATGCCTTCCCCATGACGATGATCGAGCAGTATCTCGGCGAATACCTGCACCGCATGGGCCTGGATCGCCAGGCGATCGCGACGCTTGGCCGCCAGCATCCGCAGAACGAGAGCGAACCGTTCAGCATGACGGTCCTCGCCATCAAACTCGCCAATACCTCCAACGGCGTCAGCAAGCTTCACGGCGTCGTTTCTCGCAAGATGTGGCACGAACTTTGGCCTACCTTGCCGATCAGCGAAGTGCCCATTGGCTCGATCACCAACGGCGTTCACACGCAGACCTGGCTGTCTCCGGAAATCGCTCAGCTTTACGATCGCTACCTCGGCGTGCAGTGGGAGAAACAGCCCACGAACTTCACGATCTGGAAGCGAGTGGAGAGCATCCCGGACGCGGAACTCTGGCGGACCCACGAACGCTGCCGCGAGCGGCTCGTGGCCTTCGCGCGTCGCCGACTCAAGGCGCAACTCAAGCGTCGCGGCTCACCGCCAAGCGAAGTGGAAGCCGCCGAGGAGGTGCTCGACCCGGAAGCACTGACCATCGGCTTCGCTCGCCGCTTCGCCACCTACAAGCGCGGCGACCTGCTGTTCCGCAACGTCGAGCGGCTGGCGACGTTGCTGAATAACAAGGATCGTCCGGTCCAGATCATCTTCAGCGGCAAGGCGCACCCCAAGGACCAGGGCGGCAAGGAACTGATCGCGCGTGTCGTTCAGATGGCCCGCCGCCACGACTTCCGCCGGCGAGTGGTTTTCCTCGAAGACTACGACATGAACGTCGCACGCTATCTCGTGCAGGGCGTGGACGTCTGGCTGAACAACCCTCGTCGTCCGCTGGAAGCCTCGGGCACCAGCGGTATGAAGGTGTGCCCCAACGGCGGCCTTAACCTTTCCATTCTCGATGGCTGGTGGTGCGAAGGATACGACGGCGACAACGGCTGGGCCATCGGTGCGGGTGAAGAGTACACGGACCTGCACTACCAGGATGAAGTTGAGAGCCGCTCGCTTTACGACCTCATCGAGCAGGATCTCGTGCCGCTCTTCTACACTCGTGGCAGTGACGATCTGCCTCGCGGCTGGATTCGGCGGATGAAGCGGGCGATCATGACGCTCGTCCCCGCCTTCAACACCAATCGCATGGTGGAGGAATACACCGAGCGTTGCTACGTGCCATCGCATGGGCGCTACGCGAAGCTGGGTGGCGACCACTTGAAAGCCGCCAAGGAACTGGCTCTCTGGCGTCGCAAGATGCAGGCGGACTGGGGCCACGTGAAGATTGAAGGCGTGGAGACGCCCGCGAACGACACGCTTCGCGTGGGGGCTGTGTTCCCCGTGAAGGTGAAGGTGAACCTGGGCCATCTTTCGCCGGACGACGTGGAGGTGCAACTCTGCCACGGCGTGCTGGACGCGATGGGCGACATCGCGGAACCGAAGGCGATGGCCCTTCGCCCCGAGGGGCCTAACGGCAGCCAGGGAATTGTTTTCTCGGGCAAGGTTCTCTGCCAGGCCAGCGGCCAATTCGGGTTCAGCGTCCGAGTCCTGCCGAAGCATGTGAACCTGCCGCACCTGTTCGAGACGGCCCTGTGCACCTGGGGATGAGCCACGCGATTTGGGGAGTGGTTCCCCTGGACAAGTTCAAGCCCACTCGCTGTCACGAGTGGGCTTGTTTCGTGTTCGACACCACGAGGGTGGGGCCACGCCGATGCCGCAGCGCGACGTGCCATGATCGATCTCTGTGAAGGAAGGACGCCGATGAGCCGGGTGACTGATCACTTTGAAATCGCCTCTCGCTCGCTTTCGGGCGGTGTGTCGTCCTCGACCCGCGTGAACAAAGCGCTGGGCCATCCGCTTTACATCCGGGAGGCTCACGGTTCCAGGGTTCGCGATCTCGACGGCAACGAATACCTCGACCTTTGTTGCAGCCACGGAGCGAACCTGCTGGGCCATGGCGACCCACGGGTGCGTGCGGCCATCGACGCCGTGCTCGACCGCGGCTTTCCCTCTTCTTACGAGGACGAGTCCGTCGCGGAATTCGCGAAGCTGCTCTGCGAAACCGTGCCCTGCCTTGATCGCGTCCGCTTCACCTGTTCGGGCAGCGAAGCGACGATGCACTGCCTCCGCCTCGCGCGGGCCTTCACCGGCCGGCAGAAGATTCTGAAGTTCGAGGGCAACTTCCACGGCTACCACGATCAGGTGATGTTCGCGACGGGCACGCCCGCGGACAAACTGGGACCGGAGACGAACCCGACGGCATATCCCTCCTCCGCAGGGGTGACGGCGGGAATGGAGCAGAACCTCGTTCTGGTGCCCTATAACCGGCCCGACCTTTTTGAAGAAGCGTTCCACCGTCACGCTCACGAACTGGCGGTGGTCCTGTGTGAACCGATCTACTACAACGCGGGCTGCATCATTCCCTCGGCAGAGTTCCTCGCCACGCTCCGGCGTCTCACGCGCGAGCATGGTGTGCTTCTCATGTTCGACGAAGTGCTTTGTGCCTTCCGCATGGCACCCGGCGGAGCCCAGCAGTACCTGGGCGTGACACCCGATCTCTGCACGCTGGGCAAGTCCATCGGCGGCGGCCTGCCGCTCAGTGCCTTTGGCGGCCGTCGCGACATCATGGACCGCCTCATGCCCCTCGGCGACTGTCAGCACAGCGGAACCTACAACGCAAACCTCCTGGCCGTGGCGGCAGGCCTCGCAGCCGTTCGCGCCTTCGTGCAGCCTGGGTTTTACGACCACATTTTCCAGGTGGCCGATCGGCTCTACGGCGGCATGAACGCGATCTTCGGCCGTCATCATGTTCCCGCTCGAGTTCAGGGCCTCGGCGCTCGCTTTGGGCTCTACTTCGGCATACCGGAACCTGTGCGAAGCTACCGCGACGCCGTGATGCACCACCGCGAGCACTTCCTCCGCTTCGTTCGCTCATCGATCGCTCACGGCGTGTACTTCCACGACTACGGCGGTGCAGCCTGCCATCACGGCTTCTGCGCCGCGACGACCCTCGCAGATGTCGACGATGCTCTCCAGCGACTCGACGACGCCGTGCGAGCGATTGCCTGAAACGGCTTACCTGACAACCACCCATCTCGCAACGCCCGGCAGACCCACGGAGTCCTTGCATGCGAATCGCCATTGGCCAGTTGGCGCAGGAGACCAACACCTTCAATCCGCTGCCAACGACCTGGCAGGATTTTGAAGAGTTCGGAGTCCTGCGCGGCGTGGATCTCGTGGAGAAGATGGCCCAGACCAACGAGCTCGGCGGCTTCATCCAGACATTGCGATCCTGGCCGGAGGCTGTGGAAATTGTTGGCCTCCTTCGGCTCTTCGCATGGCCTAGCGGCCCGGCCACTTGCCAGACCTTCGAGCGATTGCGATCCGCGGTTGTCAGTTCGCTTCAGCAGGCGGGCCGTCTCGATGGTGTGCTCCTCGCGCTGCATGGTTCGATGGTCGCGGACGAGCATCCCGATGTGGAAGGGGAGATCCTGGAAGCGGTGCGAGCCGCGATCGGGCCCTCGGTTCCCCTGGTGGCGACGCTCGATCTGCATGCGAATGTGACGCAGAAGATGATTCGCCACGCCGATGCGCTCGTGGTCTTTCACACGATCCCGCACATCGACGTCTTCGAGACCGGTTGCCGGGCGGCGACTCTCCTCAGGCGAATGCTCGACGGCGCCCGGCCGACGATGGCCTGGCGGAAGATTCCCCTGGTGTTACCGGTCGAGCGAGCGAACACCGGCGATCCCGCGAGTGTGAGCTATCACTTTCGCGAGGAGTTGCAGGCGCTCGAAAAGCAGCCCGGCACTCTTGCGGCAGGGCTGCTTTCCGTGCAACCCTGGCTGGACATTCCCGAGCTTGGTAGTTCCGTGATCGTGGTGACGGAGAACGATCTTCCCCGTGCCACGTCCCTGGCCGCGGATCTGGCCAATCGCCTCTGGCAGCGTCGCAACGATTACATGCCGGACCTCGTGCCGGTCGCCGAGGCCGTGGCCGAAGCGGCGCGATGCCAGGAGGCCGGGCTGGTGGCGCTCGGCGATGGCGCTGACTCCACCAACTCGGGCGCACCGGGCGACGGCACATGGGTGTTGCGGGAACTGTTGAAGCACCGCTGGCCGCGCGGTGCTCTCGCCACCATGGTGGCACCGGAGGTGGTGGCCGACGCCCAGCGAATCGGGGTAGGAAGTATTCGCACCGGGCCTGTGGGCGGCGTTCGCGATCATCGGTTCTCGAAACCGATCGACCTCACGGCGAAGGTGCTTCGACTCTTCGACGCCAAGTTCGTGCTCAATGGCCATATCGCCCGGAACCTGGCGATCGACATGGGGCCCTCGGCCGTGCTTCAGAGCGGCGACGTGTTCCTGATCGTGACGTCGCGATCCGGTCCTCACTTCGCACCGGAGCTTTTCCTCGCGGCGGGCTTCGATCCTTACACTGCCAGCGTGCTGGTGGCGAAAAGTCCCTGCGGATTCCGCTTTGCGTATCAGGGCCGTGCCGCCAAGATCATCAGCCTGCAAAGCCCCGGTTGCGCGGCTCCGGACTTCTGGAATTATGACTTTCGGAACATCCCACGGCCCTTGTGGCCCTGGGATCAGGACGAGAATCTATTTCGCGAGTCGCTCGATGGGGACCTTCAAGAACTGAACCGTTGAGCCCGACAGGAAGACAGTGCCCACATGGCGATCGTCGAGCGGCACCGCGCGGGCGGAGTAGAACCGTGCGGCGATGCTCATCTCCGGAAGTAACGTGACCGTGCGGCCACCGTTCCACGTTTTCCCGTCATCCTCCGAGAAGTTGAACCGCAGCCCCTTGTTCATGGTGCCCACGCCCCACGTCACAAGCACCCGGCCTTCTGGCAGCATAGTGAGGTATCGCCCCTCGGCGTTGTCGCCCTCGGGCGGCGCTGGAAAGTCTTCGACGCGACTCCAGATCCGTCCCTCGTCGGTCGAACGCAGAAACTCCTTGCCCATCGCCAGGAGAGTGCCCTTCGAGGTACGAGAGATCTGCTGGAAAGCCTGCGGCTTGCCGGCCGGGGCCGAGAGCGGGAAGGGGGCGACGGCGTTCGTCTTCGGGTCGAACAGCACGGGCGGCCCGGCCCGCAGCGGCAGCAGCCAACGCCCCTCGCTCCAGGGCAGCACATTGTGCCGCACCGCACCGAGATGATGGCCCTCGACGGGGCCGACGAGCCCTTGCTCGCTCCACGTACGACCCTGGTCGCTGCTCACGGTGTAAAGCAGGGCGCGTTCGTAGTAGTTGTCCTTGGCCTTGTCGTCCGCGATGTAGTTCCACGTCACGAGCACGCGGTCGTCCGGCAGCGTGTCGGCGGTGCCGGGATAGATCTCGAACTTCGGCGCTTCGCGAATCGACTCCGGTCGTTTGCCTGTCGTCGCGATCGGTTCAGGCTTCTCCCAGGTCTCGCCGTTGTCCGTGGAGCGAACACGCATGAGCACGTTCGGCCCCTTGTAAACGACCACGAGCGTGCCATCCTTCGTTCGGCAAACGGAGGGATGCACATGCCCGCCGGCCTTGGGCGAAGTCGCCACCACAACCGGATGGTCCATGGCGAAGAGGGGGCTCGCCAGCATCATCACGAGGCCGACAAGGTTCAGTGAACAGCGTGCAAGGGGGAAGATGCGAAGCATCGTGGAGAGCTTCCTGTCAGGAGGAAAGAAGGGTGAACGTCTTGCCATTCTGAGGCGTGAGAACCAGCGTTCCCTTGAATTTGCGTCCGTCTCGATCCTTCACCCGCAGTTCCCAGTCGTGGTAGGTCTTGGGTAGCGTGTCGTCGTAGGTATATTTTCCCTTGAGGATCGTACCGACCGTCAACGGATCACGCTTGCCGTCCTCCGCTCTCACGACGGAAGGCAAGCTTGCCATGCTTGACATGCTTGACATCAAGGCCAGGGCCATGATCACCCGCATGCTGTGCTCCGCCCCACGGACTGCTTAGATGAACTTCGTAACCCCCGGCACCGGCACGCCGGGAACGTTGTGGTCGCCCCATGCGAAGGTCTTTGGCACCAGATCTTCCTTGGACGCGAGCATTTCCTTCCAGGTGATCTTCTTGCCGGAGTATGCGGCATTGCGGCCCATGATCGCCATCAAGGTGCTCATCGCGGCGGACTCGCCATCGTTGATGATCTTGCCACTGCGGATGCCCGCGATCAGTTCGTCATGCTCGACATCGTACATCGACTTGGACTCAGCTTCGTACGTCCACGGGTTGCCTCCAGTCGGAGTGATCGTGTGCCGCATCAGTTGAGCCTGGCCCTTGGTGCCCATGACGTGGTCGTTCACATCCGTCTGGCAGCCGGGGATTTGCCGGCAGAATGAGAAGACCTTCCGACCGCCGGAGAACTCGTAGACGGTGGCGAAGTGGTCGAAGATATGGCCCCACTTGGAATCTGTCCGCACCTGTCGGCCGCCAAGGCTGACGGCGGATTCGGGCACGGCGCCGTTGAGCACCCAGCGGGCCTTGTCGATGTTATGGCAGTGCTGTTCGACGATGAAGTCGCCGGAAAGCCAGGTGAAGTAGTACCAGTTGCGCAGCTGGTATTCCATCGGGCTCCACTTGGGGTTCTCGCCGCGATGCCAGAGGGCGCCGGTGAGGAATGTGCTGTGAATCGCAGCCACATCGCCGATGAGCCCATCGTGGATGCGCTTCACCGTCTCGCGTTTGCCGGCGTCGTAGCGGTAGCAGAAGCCGGAGCACAGGCTCAGCGACTTCTCCTTCGCGAGCCGGGCGGACTCGATTACAGAGCGAACCCCGGCGGCATCGACCGCGACGGGCTTCTCGCAGAAGACGTGCTTGCCCGCCTCGATGGCGGCTCGAAGCTGGACCGGTCGGAAGCCCGGCGGCGTGCAGAGCAGCACCACGTCGACATCGCTCTTGAGGAGTTTGTCGAAGCCCTCGAAGCCGTCAAAACAACGGTCCGGCGTGACATCGAGTTTCTCGGCGACGTTCTTTTTCTTCTTCAGAGCCGTCAGGCTGTCCTGAAGTCGATCCATGAAGACGTCGCACATCGCAGTGAGTTTGAGGTTTGGGTCCGATTGGAGCGCGTTGACGGCAGCCCCCGTACCGCGACCGCCGCAACCGACAAGGCCGATGCGAAGCGTGCGGTCGTTGGCCGCGGCGAAGGCGCCTGCGTGCAGCGTCGCAGCGCCGACGGCCGCGGAAGCGGCGAGGAACTTACGGCGAGAAGGAGCGGTCTTCATTGGCATACCCTCGAAGAGAGAACTCTAAAATCAGGTATCAGAAGCCAGGTTAGCAAAGTTCCTCGATCGGCTCGCCGCTGGGCAGCACGGGCACGGGTCGGCCGGTGCCGTCGAGGTAGCTCGTCTCGGTATTCACGCCCAGGTGCCGGTAAACGGTCGCGAGCACATCCTGAGGCGTCTTCGGATTCACTTTCGGGAAGGCGCCGTGCGCATCGGATTCGCCCACCACGCGGCCGCCCTTGATCGGGCCGCCGGCGAGGGCCGCACTGAAGACGCCAGGGTAGTGATCGCGGCCTGCGTTCTTGTTGATGCGAGGTGTCCGCCCGAACTCGCCCCACGAGAGCACCAGAGTCGTGTCCAGCAAGCCACGCGAATCGAGATCCTCGATCAAGGCGGAATAGGCCATGTCCCAGCGCGGCAGGAAGCCCTCACGCATCGACTCGAAGCCCTTCACATGGAAGTCCCACCAGCGGCAATCGACGGTGACGAGCCGCACCCCGGCCTCGACGAGTCGGCGAGCCAGGATGATGCGCTGGGCCCAGTTCGGCGCTCCACAGCGATCTGCCGCCCCGGGATCGAACGCCGGCATGAAGCCGTAGCGTTCGCGGAGCTTCATCGGCTCTTTCTCCAGGTCGAATGCGTCGCGGGCCGCCGGCGATGTGATCATGCTCCACGCGCGGGACCGGAAACGATCCGCGGCATCCATCTGGCCGTTAAAATCCACGTCCCGTCGAAGTGCATCGAACCCCGCAAGCAGCGACTTGCGATCATCCAGTTGTTCCGCGGTGATCCCTGCGGGCGGATCGAAGTTCGGCAGCTTGAATGGCCCCGGCTGTGCGGGATCGACCTGCGTTTCAAACGGCTTGTGCGCCACGCCCAGGTAAGCCGAGCCGGTGCCAGGGTTCAACTTGGGAATCATCACATAGGACGGCATGTGCGGCGTGAGGTGCCCGATTTGCCGCGAGACAACGGAGCCGATGCTCGGGTGGATATTTTCGTCCGCCCGGGGGCCGCTGTTATACCCGGTGAAGCAAATCTGGTCGCCCGCGGAGTGCCCGGCATCATGATGGTGCAGACTGCGGACGATCGACCACTTGTCCATTAGCTTCGCCGTCTTCGGCAGCATCTCCGTGAGTTGAATCCCCGGCACGTTCGTGGCCAGAGGTTTGAACTCGCCGCGAATCTCCTCCGGAGCGTTCGGCTTCGGGTCCCACATGTCGTGTTGGGGCGGCCCGCCTCGCATCCAAAGGATAATCACGGAGTGATTGCGGGTATCGGAGCTCTTCGGGGTCGTCGCCGCCTTCGCTTCGATTCGCAACAGATCGGAGAGGCAAAGCCCGGCCGATCCCAGCAGGCCCGCGGTGACAAAGCCCCGGCGATCCGGACGGCGGAGCGAACGCTGAAAGTCCGTGCAACCCTGGCGTATGTTGGCGAGGCTCATGCGACAGTTACCTCAATGCAGCAGACAGAAACGTAGGCCATCGGACGACAGCCTGGAGGGAGTGACTACTACACTCTACCCGATCATGGCTGACGGTCCAGCCTAAAGTTTCGAGTTGCGAGAGACTCGAATGAGCAGCCACGACGCGGCTACTCACTCGTTCGCCGTCAGACGCGGCTCACGCCTGGGATCGCGGCTGGAACTGCGGAGCGATCGCCACGTACGGCAGGCCGAGCATCTTTTTGAAGGGGATGAACTCGCCGACGTCGTTTCCCTCGATGCGATGACCCACCCACTGTAGAAAGTATCCGACGACGATTCCGCCCACTCCCCAGTACCACGGAAGCACGAAGAGAAGCACAAGCCCCGCCATCGCGAGGGGAATGCCAGGCATGTGGATCCAGAAGTTCAAGCCATTCTGGTGGCGATCTAGCCAGTTGACGCGGGCTCGCCCTGCGAAGCCCAGGGCACGGCGAGCGATCGGGAATTGGTAGCTCATGCGGATAGCGTACGGGTCTCGTCCCGAGAGCGGCCAGCTTCGTAGAACAGACGCAGGCCACTCGACTCGCGAAGGAACTGACATGATCGCGATTGCTCCCTCGATCCTCGCCGCGGATTTCTCACGGCTTGGCGACCAGGTTCGTGAGACGGAAGCCGCCGGTGCGAACCGCGTTCATGTGGATGTGATGGACGGCCACTTCGTCCCCAATCTCAGCATGGGCTCCGTGGTCGTAAAGGGGCTGCGGCCGATCACGAAGCTGCCGTTGGAAGTGCACCTGATGGTGGAGGATCCTGGCATGTTCCTTGAAGGCTTCGCGAATGCCGGGGCCGATACGCTGATCGTGCATCTCGAAGTGTGCGAGGATCCCCGGCCGATTCTCTCGAAGATCCGAAATGGCCTGAACAAGAAGGTCGGCCTCGCGATCAACCCGGACATGCCCGTGGAGCGGCTCGAACCCTACCTCGCGGACATCGATCTCGCGCTGTGCATGACCGTGTTCCCGGGCTTCGGCGGGCAGGCGTACATTCCGGAGAGCAATGAACGAATCCGAACACTTCGCCGCCTTATCGCGAAGCATAATCCGAATTGCGATCTGGAAGTGGATGGCGGCATCGACTTGCACACCGCGCCCCAGGCCGCCGGCGCCGGAGCGAATGTGTTCGTCGCAGGCACCTCGATCTTCGGAGCGAAGGACGGAGCCACGGCCGCGACGAAGGAACTACTGCGTTCCACCACGGCGGCGTATCAGGGATAAGGCGATAAGGGTCAAGGTATCAACAACTGTCCGAGCAATGAGCGATCCGACTCGTCGCACACGGTTGATTCCAGCGCCGACCCTCCCACCCCTTGGTGGAATCATGTCGAAAGCTGGAATCACTCCCTTCTCGAGTTTAACATCATTACCACACTCGATTTCCGAATCGAGCAGTGACTGGAATCACGTCCGGTCACCGACCAAAAAGCGTCTATGATTCTGGTTCAATTGACGTGGGTTGAAACGGAAAACCCGACAGTTGTTGAGGCGCCAGCCCCAAGCAGGAAGAGATTTACCACAGAGTCACAGAGATCGGAGGGAGGAAAACAAAAAACGGGTGGTGCTTTCGACAAGGATAAAGCTATCGAATGACGCCAGAACGCTGACAGATCCCTTCTCGGAATCCCTTCATTCTCTCACTCTGAACTCTGTGAGTCTGTGGTAAGTTTCTTTCTTCCACTCGCCTGACTCCGTTTCGATGAGACGATAGGCGGACGATCACTCAATACCGCCACTCGATCCCGGCGTTGATCGACTGAACCCAGAAGTCCGAACTGGTGGCGTCGCGAGTCATCCCTTCGCCTCCGCCCACGAAGCTTGGCGTCGGGTCGAACACATCGGACGGTCGCATCACCTGGCTCAGATACTGGAAGTTATAGCTCACGGAGACTCGCATGTGGTCGGTGATCTGCCGACCCACGTTGAGGTTCATCGTGGGCATCACCGCGAAGCCGCTGTGCGATCGCTCTCCTGACACGGCAGGCCGCGTGTAGAAGCCGTACGGATCGAGAGCGCCGTTCACACGAAACGCTCCCTCGGCCAGCGTGGTGGTGCAGATATTGCCAAGAGCGAGCTTGCCCGTGCCGCCGAAGAACCATCGGCCTCGTTGCATCTCACCCGTCAGGCCGAACTGGCCGCCGTTGAACTGATTGCAGGCGTGGATGTGGTCCTTGGTGCGAACGAGAAGGCCGTCCCCTCCCATCCGTTTGTTGTAAAGGTGCAGGCCCTCACTCAGGCGAGCATACCGGTAGCCCACCAGGGCATCAAGCCGGTACTCGTCAGTCCGCAGCAGCGATCGGCGATAGTTCAAGTCCGCGGTCTGATAGTCGGTCTCGGCAAGGGCCTGGAATGCACCGATGCCCACCTCCGGGCCGGAGAGTGCGAAGAAGTTTCCACGACCGCGACCCCGGCCGAGCCCCGAATTCTTGAGTGGGAGCAAGAGAACGCGGTCGGAAGGCGCGAAGAGGCTGAACTCTCTCCTCCCTTCTTCCAGGAAGAAAACACTCGCATCGATGCCACGAATCTGCTCACTGTCCAGCCAGGCGCCGCCCGTGAGAGAGAAGCCGATTCGCGTGCCCATGTCCAGTGACTGCCCAGGGACGAGCGAGATCGGCACACGCTGTGATCGCGACCAGCCCACCTCGACTGCGGGAAGCAGCCAAAACCGCTCAAGCGGCGACGCCACCACGGCAGGTGCCAAAGGCGGAGCACTCAGTGGTGGAACGACAACGATCTCTTCCTGGGCGTCCAAGGTGGAAGCGCCGAGGAAGGCGAGCAAGAGCGTCGAGAGGCAGCGAGTCCAGTTCACGGAGCCCCTTTCACGCCACGCAGGGCGACATCGCGATCGGAGAACAGGGGAAAGAGGTACGTCTTGAGAAAGAGCGGAGCGTGCATCCCGTGATGCCGACCATTATGGCCTGTCCAGGCGAGGTCAGGCGACCAGAAGTGATTGCGAAGCCGGGGCGATTCCTCCTCGGCCAGGGCCTTCGGTTGAAAGCCGTACCGACCCGCAGCGGCAGCCGAGCGAAGGCGGTCCGTCGTTCGCACCACGCGCAGCACGAGGCCGAGGGCGATCCAGTCGCGTTCGCTGCAGTAGACATCAAATCCTTCGCGAGCCGCCTTGAGTGCAGGGCGGACGTCGTAATCCTTCGAGACGGACGGAGCCAGGAGCACCACACGGTCGACCGCGTCGCAGGGCAGGGCACTGCACGCGGCAAGGGCAACCGCGCACCCAGCACTGTGGGCCACCACCACCAGCCGTCGCTGCGGATCAAGCCTGCGTGTCTCCGCAAGTTTCTCCGCGAGGGCGGCTCCTTTTTCCTTCGCGTGCTTGTGATCGAACTGATCCAGGAGCAATCGCCGATGCCCATGTGACCACGGAAACACGGTGAGCTCGACCGGGCAGCCTTCGTCCGCATTGGTAAGGGCAAGGGCTGTGGAGCATCCCTTCAGATCGCCAGCCCCATCGACAACGAAAACAAGCGGGCGTGCCGGTTCCGCAGCGGGGGCGGACCCAGCGATGCCGACAGCGAGCACAAGCGAAAGCCGAATCATCACATAACCCGAGCGGCGGAAGATCGTAACTGACCCCACCTCATACTCATGATCCACGATTCGTGCAACTTCACTCCTTGCTCCTTTTTGCACCTTTCAGTCCTGGGTAGTCCTGGGTGAAGCCAAGTTTTCTGGGCCTTTAAAGTCGGTCACTCGCTCCGCGAGCGACGGCCTCTCATTGAGAAGCAGGCTGATTTACAGGAGATTCACCGCGTCCTCTTGATTCAGCAACCACTCGCGGAGCGAGTGGACGACATTGAAGACCCAGAGAATCAGGATGCACCCGAGTCCTGCGCGCCTCGATTGAAGCTTCGATGAATCCGTGACATGCCTTCGAGATCAACCCAGGCCTCCGCGTGAATCTTCCTGGAAGAATCTTGTCGGGAATGCCGTATCTTATCCTGAGCTTCCGGCAGTTCGGATCGAGGCGAACTTCATGCTGTGCTTGTGCTCGCAGAAGATGGACGCGGCGTCAGCGGCGATGGCGGGGATGAGCAGCCCGGCGATGCCTTCACGGCCGGACCTCGCGGCTCTCGCCGGCGGCATGCCTGCCCTGGCTCCGTCTGGGCTGCCTGGTGTTCCGGTGCCCGTGCCGCCGACGGGGCAAGTGGCCATCCCGGCCGGTCCGGGGCTGATGCTCCCGGGTCCGCCAGGGGCCATTCCCGCGGGGCCGCTGCCGCCGGGAGCCCAGATTTTGGTGCCGGGCCTGCCTGCACCTCCGGCTCCGGGGTTGCCCGCCGGGGCTGCGATCGTGGTGCCGGCCGCGGAGCTGCCGACGGCGGCAGTTCCCGGAGCTCCGCCCCTTCCCTCGGCTCCGACGATGATGATGCCGGCGCCTCCCGGAATGCCAGGCGTGCCGGAAGGTGCGTCGCTTGCGTTGCCGGCCGGGGGCGGTCCGCCGATGCCGCCGGGGATGCCGATGCCGACATTCAGCGCCATCGAGCCACCCGCGGGAGGGATTCCGTTTGCCGTCCCCGCTCCTTGCGCGACGGTGGACCCCTCGATCGTGTCGCAAGCGGTCGCAGCCGCGGCGGCCCAGGCGCAAATGCAATCCCTGGGAATCGACCTGACCGCCCCCGACGCGGCGAGTCAACTTGCGGGCCTCAGTGCCTCGGTCGATGCGAACGCTCCTGCATTCGACAGCTTTCCCTCGGGCCCACCCACGGACCTGTTCTCGGCCCTCTATGCCATGTCAGCAGCGAAGGCGATGGGCTTCGATATCAGCACACCCGCCGGGATGGCGGCCCTGACCGGAGCGATGGCCGCCGCTCCTCCGCCGCCGGACCTGTCCGCGATTTCGTCCGCGATGGACCTGGCCCAGCTGAACGCCGCCGCGACGGCACTCGGTGTGGATCTCGCCGCGCCAGGAGGTGCTGCGGCCCTGGCCGACACGCTCAACGCGATGGGCTCGCTGCCGGTGCCCGCGGTGGAGATTCCCGCGGGCCTGGCGATGGGAGCTCAGGTCGCCTCGATGAGCGGAGATCTCTTCGGAATTAACCCGACTCTGCCCGGCGGACCCGAAGCGCTGGCGGCCGCGATGGCCGCTGTGCCCCCGGTGCCTCCGCCACCCGCGATGCCTGAAGTGCCTGCGATGCCCTCGGCTCCTGCGATTCCAGGCCCCGTCGCCCCGGCATTGGCACTTCCCACGCCCCTTCTGACGGCGGACATGAGCCCTTTGAATGCGGTGAGCATGCCCAATCTCGCCGGTTTAAGCGGTCTCGCAGCCCTCGGGGGCATGGGAATGTTAGCGTCCGCGAGCTGCTCCGGAGCCTGCGCGGCGGCCGGCGGCTGATGTTGTGGTGCTTGCAGCCGTTCCGGCGTGCCGATTGGAAATTTCCCTTCATGGCCCTGTGGTCGTTTCCCGCTCCACTCCTAGAATGTCGTTTCCCAGTGAATCGGTGCCGAGGAGTAGCCGTGGCTGTACGTATCCGCATGAAACAGATGGGCCGGAAGCACCGGCATTACTATCGAATCGTGGCGATCGATCATCGCCAGCCGCGTGACGGACGTGCGATTGAAGAGCTTGGCTCCTACGATCCCCACGTCGCCAACAAGGAAGAACGGGTCAAGCTCGTGCCTTCCCGCATCAAATACTGGCAGAGCGTCGGGGCGATTCCCTCCGAGCACTGCGCGGCGATCTTCAAGAAGTTCATGAAGAAGTGGGAAGAGAAGGAAGCCCTGGACCAGGCGGCCACGACCGCGGCTCCTGCGCCGGCGGTTGAGCCCGCCCAGGCGTAATCGCCTTCGAGTGCGTTCGATGATGTTGCGACGCACGATCCGCTTCGATGTGCTCACGCTCTTCCCCGGCCTCTTCGAAAGCTACCTGGGGCAGAGTCTGTTGCACGACGCCATCCAGGCGGGTCTTGTTGAAGTCCACTGCTGGAATATCCGCGACTGGACGGCCGACAAACACCAGAGAGTTGACGATCGTCCGTTTGGCGGTGGGCCGGGTATGGTCATGATGGCCCAGCCTGTGATCGACGCGGTCGAGACTGTGCAAGCCAAGGCGGAAACGCCCGGTCGAGTCGTGATGCTGACACCGGCAGGGCAACGGCTGAATCAGGCTGGCGTGGCGGATCTTGCGAAGGAACCTCGGCTGCTGCTGCTCTGCGGCCGATACGAAGGCTTCGACGATCGCATCCGCCAGGTGCTTCAGCCCACGGAGATCTCCATCGGAGACTTCGTCTGCAATGGCGGCGAGGTTCCGGCGATGGTGCTGATCGACACGGTGATTCGGCTCATTCCGGGCGTGCTCGGGGATGAGCTAAGCGCGGCGGATGAGTCCCACAGCGAGCCAGGGCGGGTCGAGTATCCGCAATACACCCGGCCGCGAGAGTATCGAGGGCTTAACGTTCCTGATGTCCTCGTCAGCGGCAACCATGGGGCGGTCGCGAAGTGGCGGAAGGAACAATCGGACGCGCGGAGCCTAACGAACAAAGTCTTAGACGCGGCGGATGCCGCACGGAAAGGGTTGAGTGGATCATGATTAACAAGTTCATGTCCGTGATCGAACTGTCACAGACCAAGTCCGACGTTCCTGAATTTCGCATTGGCGACCGCATCGAAGTCCACCAGCGTTTGCTCGATGGCGTCAAGGAGCGCGTCCAGGTCTTCGAAGGCGACGTGATCGGGCGTCAAAACGGCGGCACTCGCGAGACCGTCACCGTTCGCCGCATTGTGCAGGGCGAAGGTGTCGAGCGAATCTTCCCAATTCACTCGCCCCGGATCGCGAAGATCGTGGTGAAGAAGGCGGGTCTGGTTCGCCGGGCCAAGCTGTTCTACCTGCGTGACCGCGTGGGGAAGGCGACGAAGATCAAGGAAGATTCGAAGCGTCAGGGAACGCTGGACGCCGCCATCGCCAAGGCCGCAGTGGACGCCGCCAAGGCCGCTGCGGAAGCCGCCAAGGCCGCGACTGCCGCGGGTGGCGAGAGCAAGAGCTCCCAGAAGAAGAAGGCCCGCAAGGAAGCCGCCGCCAAGGGCAAGTAAGGCATCATGAGAGACGCGGGCTTTTCCCGCTGGCCGTACTGGCGACGCTGGTTCGGCCAGCGTTCGGAGAGAGCCGCCGCCAAATATCTTCGCAAATTGGGCTACCGCATCCTGGCCCGGAACGTCGCGGATCTCCGTGGCGAACTTGACATCCTCGCCCTCGACGGCCGCACTCTGGTGGTTGTCGAGGTTCGATCCACTTCTTCGACCGATCTCGAGCGTGCGGCCGCCTCCGTAAACTACACCAAGCAGAAGAAGCTTACCGAGGCGACGCTCCGTTACCTCAACCGCCGCCACCTGATTGGCAAGATCGGCGTGAGGTTCGACATTCTCGCCGTGAGTTGGCCCCCGTCGGCGAAGGTGCCCACGTTCTGGCACATCCCCAACGCCTTCGAGTGCGTGGGGAAGTTCCAGTTCTACTCGTAAGCTGACGCAATCCATCTTACCCAATCACCGGCTTGATCACCTTCGCGGATTCGACGCCGGTGAGGCGTTGATCAAGCCCCTGATGGCGGAAGCTGAATCGCGTATGGTCGATGCCCATGAGGTGCAGAATCGTCGCGTGGAAGTCCCGAATGTGCACGGGATCTTTGACGATGTTGTAACTGAAGTCGTCGGTCTCACCATGGATGGTGCCGCCCTTGGAGCCACCGCCGGCCATCCACATGGTGAAACAGCGTGGATGATGATCGCGTCCGTAGTTCGTCTTGGTGAGGCCGCCCTGGCTGTAGATTGTTCGGCCGAATTCACCGCCCCAGATCACCAGGGTGCTCTCGAAGAGGCCCTTCCGCTTCAGGTCCTGGATCAGGCCCCAGCACGGACGATCGACGTCGCGGCACTGGTCCGGCATGCGGCCGGCGACGTTGCTGTGCGTGTCCCAGTTGTTGTGGTACACCTGCACGAACCGCACGCCCTTCTCGACGAGTTTGCGGGCCATCAGGGCGGTGTTCGCGAAGCTGCCCGGCTTCCGAGCCTCTTCGCCGTAGAGTTCAAACGTGCTCTTGGGCTCCTTCGCGAGATCGACGAGATCCGGTACGCTGGTCTGCATTCGGTACGCCATCTCGTACTGCTGGATCCGCGTGTTGGTCTCGGCATCGCCGATCCGCTGGTAGTTCATCTCGTTGAGTTGTCGCAGTCCGTCGAGCGTTTTGCGGCGAATCTCGCTGGAGACGCCGGGCGGATTGTTGATGAACAAAATCGGATCCCCCGCCGAGCGGAAGGAGACGGCCGCGTGCTCGCCCGGCAGGTAGCCCGACTGCCACAGCCGAGCCGAGATCGCTTGCACCTGCTCGGTGTTCGTCGGCTTCGCGACCATGACCACGAACGTCGGCAGGTTCTGGTTCAGCGAGCCAAGTCCGTAACTCGTCCAGGCGCCGAGGCAGGGTCGGCCGGTCACTTGATTGCCGGTCTGCATGTAGGTGATGGCAGGTTCGTGATTGATGGCCTCGGTGTTCATGGAGCGGATGAAGACGAGATCATCCGCCATCTTCGCGGTGTTGGGCAGTAGTTCCGAGATCCACATGCCGCACTGGCCGTGCTGTTGGAACTTGTACATTGACGGCGCGATGGGAAAGCGAGCCTGGCCGCTGGTCATCGTCGTGAGCCGTTGGCCCTTGCGAATGCTGTCCGGCAGGTCCTTGTCAAACCAGTCCTGCATCTTCGGCTTGTAGTCATAAATGTCCATCTGCGGCGGCCCGCCGACGGTGTGTAGGTAAATCACATGCTTGCACTTCCCCGGGAAATGCGTCTGGGGCAGGGCTGCGTTCAATCCCGTCGGCGTCCCTGGCTCGGCCGCCTGGCCCGAAAGCGTGGCGAGAGCCGCGCCGCCCAGCGACAGCCCCAGGGACGCAAACATCTGGCGTCGCGTCTCCGTTCGCCTCCACTGCTGGAATACAGGCTCCGCGAGGAAGTCGACGAGAGGCAGCTTCATGGGAGACTCCTAAGAGACTGTCAGGATCAATTGGACTGTGGCACCTGGAACGAAGCACTACCGATTACATCAATTCTCTTGTTTTGTCACTGTCACACTCTGGATCACATAGGAACCGGAGTTCATGGTGAAGTTGTATGCCCACATGTTCACGAACTGAGCATCGTCGATGCGCCACTTCGCGGTGTGCCATTCTTGGTTGTCCGGTATGTCGTAAGGTTCTGCTTTCATGTAGCCCGTCGTCGATTCATAGGTTAGCGTAAGCTTGGCGGGGTCGTTCTTCACGTTTCGGCGAACGACGACGCAGTCCGGATCCGCGGCCTTGGCGGCCTTGTATGCAGCCATCACAACCTTGGCATAATCGGCCGCCGTCTGATCGCGGCCCGTGCCGTTGGGTGGTTCGTTCCAGACTTCCCAGTAAGTGATCCGCCCCTTGCAGTGCTTCACCACTTCGGAGACATAACGACTCCAGCCCTCCAGATTGTTGACGGGCAGGGAACCTCGTGCGTCCTTGGTATTCCAGCCTGGATTCCCGATGAGGAAGCCGCCAAATACGCCCTTCTGACTTTCAAGGTAAGTCATCTGCTGGTCGAGTGTTTCCCAGTTCCACTGGCCTGGTTTGGGCTCGACGGCTCCCCAGCCGCTCTGCACCGTGCGATAATGCCGAACGCCGATCTGGGTCATCTGCGGAATCCATCGCGCTTTGTCACCTGCCGAGGGATTGTGGATGTGACACGCGCCGGTGCCGAAGGGGCTCCACGTCTTCTCACGCTCGGGCGTGGCGGGATTGTCCTCCGCGATGAGCTTCATGGGGGACGGCATCCCGCAAAGCACGCCGAGCAACAGTACAAGCATCACGATGGCGGGGCGGAGTCTTCGTTGCCCCGTCATCACGGGCCACCTCACTCGTTGAAGTTCAGGCGTTTCACTTGCAGAGGGCTTCATCAAGGTTCATGATCTCGTTCGCAAGCATCGTCCATGCGGCGAGTTCGACGACGTCCAACTTCGCATCGGGCTTGGATTCGCCGAAGGTGATGAGCTTCTTTGCCTCCTCGGGTTTCGCGTGGAAGTCCTTCCTCAACTCGCCAAGCGATGCGGATACGATCACTTTCTCCTCCGAACGGAAGGGGCGGGCCACCACTCGCCGAGCAAGGTAATCCAGGCGATCCGCGTCGGAAGTGCCGCCTTCCTTCAAGGTCTTTTCTGCGAGACCACGGGCGGCTTCGACGAACTGCACATCGTTCAGCGTCAACAATGCCTGTAGCGGTGTGTTGGTGCGCTCGCGGCGGACGGTGCAAGTCTCGCGATTCGGGGCGTTGAGCACTTCCATCGCCGCGGGTGGGGCGGCTCGTTTCCAGAAGGTGTACATGCTGCGGCGATACAGATTCTCCCCCGCGTCCGCCTTGTAGTTGCGGGTGTTGCTGCCGATCATCGCGACCGCCTCCCACACGCCTTCCGGTTGGTACGGCTTGACGCTGGGGCCACCCAACTTGCGGACGAGCAGGCCGCTTGACGCGAGGGCCGTGTCGCGGAGCATCTCGGCATCCATGCGAAAGCGAGGTCCGCGAGACAGCAGGCGATTCTCGGGATCTTTCTCGCGTTTCTCGGGCGTCACCTGTGCGGATTGCCGATACGCTTGTGACATCAGCATCAACTTGAAGAACTTTTTGACATCCCAGCCCGATTCCCGGAACTCGATCGCCAGCCAGTCGAGCAGTTTCGGATGACTGGGCTGATCGCCCGTGATGCCGAAGTCGCCCGCGGTTCGCACGAGCCCGTTGCCGAAGACTTCGAGCCAGAAGCGATTGACCGTGACACGAGCCATGAGCGGATGATCCGGGCGGGTGAGCCACTTGGCCAGCCCGAGCCGATTTCGAGGCAGTTCGGCGGGAAGTTCGGGCAGCGACTTCGGGGTGGCCGCCTTTACCTGATCGCGGCGCTGGTCGTACTCGCCGCGGAAGAGTGTGTAAGCCGTCGCTTCGCCCTCGCGTTCCACGGCCACGTGGGCCACGGTGCCGCGGGATTTCAGCACGATTTCCTCGGCTTCGAGCGCCGAGAACTTGCCGTCGAGTTCGCGGTACTGCTTGTCGAAGGTCGCGAGCCACCAGTCGAAAAGTTCATTCGACTCGGCGGGCGTTCGCTTGTCGGCTGGTTTCAAAAGCACCTCGGCGGCCCGCGGTGCGAGTGCGACCTGGTCCGCTTCACCGGGGGCGAGTGCGCGGCTGTAGATTCGCAAGTCTTGCAGGGCGATGCCCTGCACGCGCTGGTTCGTGGCCCGTTGGCCGATCGTCAGCGGCACGGGCGTGAGCGGCGAACGTGTCAGTGTGTCGTTGCCAATCTCGACCGGTTGCGGCTGGCCGTTGAGGTAGAACTTCACGCCTGCGGACTTGCTCGAACCGTCGTAGGAGACGAGTATGTGGTTCCACTCCTTGTTCTTCAACTGGGTCTTCATGGTCACGCTAATCGCGTCGGACGGCCAAGCGAAAACATGATGGAAAGCAATGCGATCCTGTTCCACCGCCAAGTCCCAGCCGCGATCGCGCAGGCTGTTATCCATTCGGCCCACGAGGGTTCCGTTTTCCATGCGGCCCCGGTTCACCCAGGCGGCCACCGTGAAAGGCTGTTCGCGGTCGAAGTTGCCGGCATCGGCGAAGGATAAGACCTTTCCCGGCTTGATGGCGAAGCCCTTGGCTTCCCCCTTGCCCGGCACCCAGGCGAAGCCGTCGCTGAGATTCACTTTCTCCGCCTTGCCCTTCTGCGACACGGCAATCTCATTCCCCGTGCCTTCCGTGAGTTTGGCGTGGAAATCGAGCTTGTCCGCGGGCACGCGTTCGGTCACGCCGTCCGCTTTGGCGGTCTTCGCCCACGTGCTGAAGTCCTTTCGCGCAGCCGTTCGGCGGGCTTGCACTTCCGCCTTGCTCGCGGCGATCCTGGTTTGCAGGGCGTTCCACGCGGCACGGTCCTCCTTGCGGGGCACCGGAATCACCGGCGGTGTGTTGGGGATGTTGCCGTCCATCCCCGCCTGAGGCGTGTTGTTGAAGAATGCCGTCAGCGAATAGAAATCCTTCGTCGACAGCGGATCGAACTTGTGATCGTGGCACACCGCGCACCCGGCCGTGAGGCCCAGCCACACCTGGCCGAACGTCTCCGTGCGGTCTCGCGCGTAGAGCACCAGGTACTCTTCCGAGATCGCGCCCCCTTCGTTCGTCGTGATGTTGCACCGAACGAAGCCCGTGGCCACCTTCTGCTCCAGCGTGGGGTTCGGCAGAAGGTCGCCTGCGAGCTGCTCAATCGTGAATTGATCGAAGGGGATGTTGTTATTGAAGGCCTCAATCACCCATTCCCGATAAGACCACATCTCACGATAGTTATCAAAGTGGATGCCATGAGTGTCTCCATATCGCGCCGCATCAAGCCAGTATCGGCCGCGATGTTCGCCCCAGTGAGGCGAGGCCAGCAGCTGATCCAGATACTTCTCGTAAGCCTGGGGTGACGGATCCGCAACGAAGGCTTCCACATCCGAGGGTTCGGGCGGCAGTCCTGTCATATCGAACGCCGCCCGACGCGCGAGGGTGCGTCGATCGGCCTCGGCGTTCATCGTGAGCCCGGCTTCCTTCAGTTCCTCCCGGAGGAACGCATCGATGGGACTGCTCGTCTTCACGCCCGGGACCGGGGGCCGAACGGGGGGGATGAACGACCAGTGGGGTTGATAAGCCGCGCCCTGGGAAATCCAGTGCTTGAGCGTCTCCTTCTGCGCCGCCGTCAGCTTCTTGTGGCTCTTGCCAGGCGGCATGTGCCCTTCATCACTCTCGGGCAACAGCACTCGCGCCAGGGCCTCGCTTTTGCCGGGGTTGCCCGGGACGAGGGCATTCGACGCCAGGGCATCCTCGGAGCGATCAAGACGCAGGTTCGCCTTGCGGGCCGCGCTGTCCGGCCCATGGCAGGCGAAGCAGTTCTCCGCCAGGATCGGACGCACATCACGGTTATACAGAATCGCTTTTGTGGATGGTTCCGCAGCGATGAGTGGAGAAGTGTTGAAGAAGACGAGACTGATTGATGCCAGAGTGAGATATCGCACAGATTCTTTCAACATGGTAACCTCGCAGGAGATTGCGACAATATGTGAAGCGTTGATCTCTATTTGCAGGAAGGATTCAACATATCAATGACCCGTCCCCAATAATATTCACCACTACGAATGTGGGCCGCCATCGCTTCGGCGGCGGCGGTCGAATCTTCGATCAGTAAGGCCTCGATCACCGCGAGGTGTTCGTCCGCCTCCACCGTCACGCGGCCCAGATCGTTGCGGGCCTCTTCTTGTTCCCAGGCCACATCGCGGAACGCTCGGAAGACGGCCTTCAACCTGGCAATCTCCTTCGCCAAAAAGGCGTTCCCACTCGCTTGCGCGATTGTATCATGCAGGCGGCTGTCGGTCTCCCGGGCGAGCGGAATGATCTGGCGATCCGAAAGCGAAGAGTCCTTGATCCTCTGGATGTCCGTCCGGAACTTCTTCAGGATCACCGCGTCGACCCGCCCGCTGGCGTTCCGGGTCGCCTCACATTCAAGAATCCGGCGAACCTCGCAGACCTCCCGGACATCGCGAGCTGTCACCGGCCGCACCACGGCGCCGCGATTCGGCAACAAGTCGATGATCCCCAGGGCGGCGAGTTCGATCAGCGCTTCGCGGATGGGCGTATGGCTTACGCCGAAGCGATCGGCAAGGTTCTGCGTGATCAGCCGCTGCCCCGCTCGCAACCGGCCGTGAAAGATCTCCTCGATCACGGCCTGAGCAATCGATTGACGCCGACGACCATGATCGAACGTTGCGGCCACTACCGCGGAGGATGTGGTCATGAAAGCCCAGAATCGAAACATCAGGAGGCGGAATCACATCTATTTCATAACCTACAAACCTGACCTCGACAACGCGATTCTACAGAATCCGGGATTTGCTTGGGATTCTGGATCTCGGGGGGATTATTCTTCTCGATACCTTCTGCTGGATGGGTTAAGATAACTTTCCCTCCACGGCGACATCCCGAGGATCTCTTTCGATGTCTCGTTCTCCGGTATCCCTTCTGATCTCCGCCTGTGCGATTCTCCTGGGCGGCTCGGCACCCTTCGCGAGCGCTCAGCCTTCGACCACGGCCAGTGAATTCGAGGCCATCGTGAAGCCTTACCTCGAGCAGCACTGCGCGTCGTGCCATGGCCCGAAGACGGCGAAAGCGGGCTATCGCATCGATCAGCTGAAACCTGATTTTACCCTCGCGAACATGGCTGAAGAGTGGAAGGAAGTCCTTGATCGCGTCAATGCGGGCGAGATGCCGCCCAAGGCTTCGAAGCGGCCCGACGCGAAGGCGACAGAGGCCTTCGTAACCTGGACGAACAACCAACTTCGCGAAGTGGAACGGACAGCGAAGGGGGCCGGCGGTCGCATTCCCATGCGTCGGCTGAACCGTGATGAGTATGCCAACACGATTCGAGATCTCCTCCAGTTGGACGTGAACATCGTCCGCCCGCTCGTCGAGGAGATGCCCAGCGACGGCAAGGCCGAGGGCTTCGACCGCCTCGGAGTGGCTCTTTTCTTCGACCAGACCCAGATCGAGCGCAGCCTGGATGTGGCGGAAAAGATTGCGTCGAACGCGATTGTGGGTGAGCCACCGAAGCCGAACAAGATACTCAATCGCTTCGCATTCCAGCATCTTCGCCCGCCCGCGGAGATGGTGGAAGCGTACCCGTCCGCCACGCACAAGATCCCGCGAGGGGCCCAGGATCGCGTTGTGAAGCCGGATGTCATCGAGGTGCTTCAAGGCGGCCCAACGTATCGCCGTGAGACCGACGGCTGGGGCCATATCGAGCACTTCCTCGTCAAGGACGTGGTCACGCGGGATGGGTACTTCCGCATTCGCATCAAGGCCAAGGTGGAGAACCGCAGCCGAACGGAGAAGAACAAGTTCTACCTGCAATATGGCATGAATTCACCGATCCAGGTGGAACAGGAAGTGGAACTCGATCCCTCTGGCGTGACCGAAGCGGTGATGTTCCTCCGGGGCCCCGTCAATGGCGAGGTGAAGGGGCCGCAGGTGTTTCGCGTGCTGTGGAACCACACGGAAAAGGCGGTCATCCGGGAACCGAAGTACAACAAGGCGTTCTTCGAGAAGGTTGGCCTCGCTAACCAACTGGAACGTGCTGTCACACGTCGGGCTCCGCAGGCCGAGCGAGATGCTCTTCGCAAAAAGCTCGACGAAGCCACCGCGGTCATGGATGCCTGGAAGGGCCCGGCGAACATCTTCAATCCCGAGATGGACATCGAGAAGCTGCCGCGATTAATCATCGAGTCGATCGAGATCGAAGGTCCCGTGCAGAAGGAATGGCCGCCCGCGAGCCACAAGAAGCTGCTCTTCGCGGGCAACGACCGGCAAGACATGGAGTATGTGCGAGAGATCTTCGCTCGCTTCCTGCCTCGCGCGTATCGCCGACCGGTGACGAAACAGGAAGTCGAGGCGATCGTCGCAGTCGTGCAGAATGCGAGAGACGCGGGAAAGCTGCCGTTCCTCGATGCGATGCGCGTGGGGTTGCAACGCGTGCTCACGGCACCTGGCTTCGTGTTCCTCCAGGAACCCGCCGCGATTGCCACTCCGCGGCCTCTGACAGACCACGAACTCGCGAGTCGACTGTCGTACTTTCTCTGGAGCACGATGCCAGACGAAGAGCTTGCGAATCTGGCGAATGCGGGCAAGCTTCGCGATCCGTCGGTGGTGAAGTCTCAGGTGCGGCGGATGCTGGCGGACCCGAAGGCGGAGCAGTTCGTTCGCAACTTCGCGGGTCAATGGCTCGCGGTCCGCGACTACGGCTCGGTGCAGCCCGCGGCCGAGTATCGGGATTACGACAAGCCTCTGGAGCAGGCCGCGAGGCAGGAACCGCTGGCGTTCTTCGCCGAGGTCGTCGCGAAGAACTTGCCGATCACGTCGTTCCTTGACAGCGACTTCCTCGTCATCAATGAACGCCTCGCGAAGCACTATGGCATCGATGGCGTCACTGGTCCCGAGTTCCGCCAGGTTCGCATCGAGCCGAAACATCATCGCGGCGGAGTCCTGGGCATGGCGGGGTTGATGACCTTCCTCGCCGACGGCACGCGAACCCTGCCGATGCGACGTGGCACCTGGGTGCTGAAGGAACTGCTGAACGATCCGCCGAACGACCCGCCGCCGAACGCGGGGGAGATTCAGCCGAACACCGCGGGGAAGAACCTCACCGTTCGCCAGCGGCTCGAACTTCACAGGAATAACGACGTCTGCGCCTCCTGCCACGCGAAGCTCGATCCTTACGGCCTTGCCCTGGAGAACTACGACGCCATCGGGAAGTGGCGCGAACGCTTCAACGGAGAAGGCTTCCGGGGCAGCAATGGCCCCGTGCTCGATGTGAGTGGCTCGCTGGCGGATGGCTCAAAGTTCACCACGCTCGAAGAATACAAGGCGGGCCTGATGAAACAAAAGGACCGCTTCGCGCGAGCCTTCAGCACCAAGCTCTTGACCTATGCCCTGGGGCGGCCCGTGGGCTTCGCCGATCGCGAAATGGTGGAGGGGCTCGTGTCCACGCTGAAATCGAATGACTATCGAATGCAATCCCTGCTCGACGCGATCGTGACGAGCGAGCCGTTCCAGACGAAGTGAATCACTCTCGCCCCCAAGGATTTGGTCATGAACATCAACCATCACCGCGTGCCGATGCCTCGTCGAACGTTCCTCAAGGGCACGGGCATCTCGCTGGCACTGCCCTGGCTGGACGCGATGAGTGTTCACGCGAACTCGGCGACCAATGCGGGTGCGATTGCTCCTTCGGAAACGCCCCGCCGGGCTGTCTTCGGCTTCTTCGGGCTGGGAATTAACGGTCGGGACTTTACCCCCGCAGACGCGGGGCCCGACTACACTCTCACGCCGATCCTCAAGCCGCTCGAAGTCCACCGCAAGGACTTCACAGTTCTCTCCGGGCTCAGGCTCACCCACTCGGGTGGGCACGTCGGCGATCGGACCTTCCTCACGGGCACGAACACTCGCAGCGCCGGGGGGAAACTGCGAGTCTCCTGCGATCAGGAACTCGCGGCGGCGATCGGGCGCGATACACGGTATCCCTCGTTGTCCCTCGGCATTCGCCGTGGTACAGGCTTCGGTGGCTATCAGGATCACACGATTTCCTGGAGCCCGGCCGGCATGCCGATCCCCGCGGAAAATCGGCCGCACGTCCTCTTCGATCTCCTCTTTCGGCCTGACACGCCCGCCACGCTCACGCAGCGTGAGGCGGAGTTCACCCGACGCAGCAGCGTGCTCGATTCGCTTCGTGTGGAGGCTCGCAAGCTCGAAGATTCGCTTGGCAAGGGCGACCGCCAGAAGCTCGAGGAATACCTCACCGGGATTCGCGATCTCGAACGACGCATGCAGGACGACAAGAACTGGCTTCGCAAGCCGAAGCCGAACGTCGAGACGCTGAACTTCGGCAAGGAGCAGGGCCTTGACCCCGAGAAGGCCGGCCTGGAATATCGACGCTATCAACGACTGATGTTCGACATCATCACGCTCGCCTTGCAGACGGACAGCACGCGCGTCGTCGCGTACCTCGCCCGCATGGACGGGCAGGATGGCACGGGTGCGTGGAAGGAGAAAGGCAACCCTTACAACTACCACGAGATGACACACCACGGCGAGGACCCGGACAAGCTCAAGTGGTTCACACAGGCGGATATTTGGTACATGGAGGAATGGGCGTATTTCCTGGGCAAGCTCAAGAGCGTGAAGGAAGGCGACGCCACACTGCTCGACCACACGCTCGTGGCCTACGGTTCCAGCGGCGGCTCGATCAATGCCCATCACAATCACCATCTGCCCGCCATGATCGCGGGCGGGGCTCGCCTTGGCATGAAGCATCAGGGGCATCTTGTGAAAGAGGATATGCGGCTGGGCAATCTGTGGCGGACCGTCTTCAAGTGCATGAAGGTGCCGGTCCCCGAACAGTTCCAGGGCGGCGAGTCCGACGGCATCATCACCGAACTCGCCTGATGCCGAGGATCGTGATCTCGTTCATTCGTCCTGGAGTTTCGTTTCGTTGGTGTCGCTCATTCTGGTGGGTGAATCATGTTTCGAACCGTTCTCGTGGTCTGCCTGGTGCTCGTTGGAGCGAGCGCTCGCGGTTCTGACGCGATGCCGGATTACCGCCCCGTCGCCGGCTGGATGAAACTGCCGGCTGGGCTCGAACTGGGGCCGGTGTCGGCGGTGGCAGTGGATTCGAGGGACCGCGTCTACGTCGCCCATCGCGGACCCAAGCCGATCCTTGTCTTTGAAGCGGACGGAACGTTCCTTCGCTCATGGGGCGACGAGCACCTCAAAACCGTTCACGCTCTACGCATCGATCCCCAGGGCAAAATCTGGGTAAGCGACATCGGCCATCATCTTGTGATGAAGTTCGACCCGCTTGGCAAGCTTGAGCTCACGCTGGGTGAGAAAGGCCAACCGGGGGACGACAACAAGAAATTCGACCGCCCCACGGACATCGCCTTCGCGCCCACGGGGGACTTCTACGTGACCGACGGGTACGGGAACTCCCGCGTGATCCGGTTCACGAGCACGGGACGGCTCGTCAAAATGTGGGGCACGAAAGGGAACGGTAAAGGCCAGTTCCGCATCCCGCATGCGATCACGTTCGATTCCCAGGGTCGGCTGCTCGTCGGTGATCGCGAAAACAACCGAGTCCAGGTTTTCTCAGCCGACGGGGAGTTCCTTGAGGAATGGGCCGAAAGCGGCGCTCCCTATGGTCTGTGCTTCGCGGGCGATCGGCTCTTCGTGGCCGATGGCAGGGCGAACTGGGTGCGAGTGCTCGACAACGCGGGCAAGCCGATCGGTCGGATCGGCGAGAAGGGCGCGGCCGCGGGTCAATTCCTCGTGCCTCACATGCTGACCGTCGATTCCGAAGGCAGTTTGTACGTCGCCGAGGTGGGGAACAAACGGCTCCAAAAGTTTACTCTCCACGACCCACAATCCTGGAAAGGGAAGAAGGTTCTCGCTCGAAATTCGGGGTCGACCATCGTCTGCGAGAATCTTGAGCCGGCGGCGGCGGAGAGCGTTCGGCACATCGTCTACACCGTCGTCTCGGATCTGGGCGATCGCATCCGCGTGAATTACCCCGGGCAGGAAGGCGTGGCGAAAAAAGCGGACTGGGTGCTCCTCCCGGAGGCCCACGGATTCTTCTCGAAGCGAATTGAGACGGATCCCAGGGACGCATTCGCGTGGAGCCGTCGTGGCGTCGCGAATCGTTATGCCGGCAAGTCCGATCTGGCGTTAAAGGACCTGGAAGAAGCGGTTCGCCTCTCACCGACGTGGGCCGACCTTGTGGGCATTCGAGGCATGATGTTCTGGGCGAACAAGGATTACGATCGTGCCATCGCGGACTACACCGAAGCGGTGCGACTCGATCCCGGTTATGCCGTCGGACTTCGCAATCGTGGCCTTGCCTGGCACGCCAAGGGAGAGTTCGACAAGGCTATCGTGGACTACAGCGAGTCTGCACGGGTCGCTCCGTACTACTCACCCGCCTTGCACGATCGGGCAGCGACCTGGCACGCCAAGGGCGATGACGTGAAGGCCAAGGAGGATCTCCTCGCGGCGATTCGCCTCTCTCCACGAAACGCGGCCGCCTTGGCGGATCTTGCCCGCTTGCTCGCCACCAGCAAGGACAACAAGGTTCGGGATGGCAAGCAAGCGGTGGAGATTGCCACGAAAGCCAACGAACTCAGCGAAGGGAAAGACTCTGCCATGCTGGACGCTCTCGCAGCCGCGTTCGCGGAGACCGGAGATTTCGCAAGAGCGATCGACTTTCAGAAAAAAGCCCTGGCCAATCCGGCGTTCGAGAAAGAGTTCGGCGCCAGGGCGAAAGAACGACTCGCCAGTTACGAGCAAATGAAACCCTGGCGGGAATGACTCAAGGCGCCGTGCCTCGCTTGCGAGCCGGGGTGTCTTCTTCGTAAGCCTTGACAATTCGCTGCACTAGGGGATTGCGCACGATGTCCGCGTCGTCCAGGTAGACAATCGCCAGTCCTTCCACGTTCTTGAGCCGCTGCACCGCGTCGCCGAGGCCGCTCTTCACGGTTCGCGGCAGGTCGGTCTGTGTCAGGTCCCCCGTGACCACGACCTTGGAATTCAGGCCCATTCGCGTCAGGAACATCTTCATTTGAGCGGCGGTGGCGTTCTGGCCTTCGTCGAGGATGATGCAAGCGTTCGAGAGCGTCCGGCCGCGCATGTACGCCAGGGGCAGGATCTCGATGATATCAGTCTCCATGTACTTCTTGACGATATCGAACTCCATGATGTCGTTGAGAGCATCGAAGAGCGGGCGAAGATACGGATTGATCTTGGCGACGAGATCGCCGGGAAGGAAGCCAAGGCGTTCGCCTGCCTCCACCGCGGGGCGAACGAGGACGAGTTTCTTCACCGCACCGCTCCGGAGCAGGCTGACCGCCTGCCCGACGGCGAGGTAGGTCTTGCCGGTGCCCGCGGGGCCGACGCAAATGACGACATCATGCGTCTTGAGCGCCTGAACATATCGCCCCTGGCCGTCCGTTCGTGGGCGGAGATAGCGGCCGGAGTCCATCACCGTGACGGCGCCCGCACCGCCACGCTCGCCCGTCTCGCGGACGACTTCGAGCACGGTTCGCACGTCTTCCGCGGTCAGCTTGCCATGCTTGCGAAGCACCTGACGAAGCTGCTGAAACGTACGCTCGCCCTGGGCGACGGCCGACTCGGATCCCTCGATCTGGATCGTGTCCCCGCGGGCCACGACCTTGATTCCAAGCGTATCGCGGATCATTCGAAGGTATTGATCGCGCGGCCCGAAGAGGATGACAGCTTCTTCGCGGCTATCGAGCGTGAGGTTGCGAGTCGTTTCAGGCATGAGGAGTTCCGGTTCGCCGCAAGTCTTGCGGAGATAAGAGACGCGCCACACAGGGTTAGGTTATCAAACTTTCTCGGATCGGTGTCGCGGGTTTAAGCGAGGTGCAGCCAGGCATACGCCACGGGCGCCGCGAAAAGGACCGAATCGATCACATCGAGCATGCCGCCGAACCCGGGAAGAGTGTGGGACGCATCCTTCGTCTGGCAGTCGCGTTTGATCAACGATTCTGCAAGGTCGCCGAGCATTCCTGCAATCCCCACGATCACGCCGAAGGCGACCGCTTCGAAGAGGCCCCGGGGGAAGATCGGTGCGATAAAACCGAGACCCACGGCCATCGCGACGGAAAAGAGCAGACCGCCCGTGGCGCCTTCCCAGGTCTTCTTGGGGCTTAGAATCGGAGTCATCTTCGTGCGGCCGAAGAACGTGCCGATGAAATAAGCGCCCACATCGCCGAACTTCGGAACCGCGATCGTGAGACACATCAACAGGCTCGCACGGGCGGGATCCGGGTGCAGCCATCGCAGTTGCGCGAAGAAGCTCGGTAGGAGACCGATATACGCGATCGTGAACAGCGTGAGCGCCAGTCGCGGTACCGCGGCGCCAGGCTCCCGGTAGCGAGCGAGTTCGTAAAGAAACGCCGCCAGCATCGCCAGCACGAAGGCGAAGAGAACCGGAACCCAGGGACTTCTCGCAACGGGCAGGCTCAGTAGCGCCGCGAGCGGTTGGTACCAGTTCGCACTCAGCACAAGCAGCACACTCAGGACGGTGAGCTGGAGATTCGGCCGAAAGATCGGCGGATAAAGGCGAACGAGTTCGCGACTCGAGAGCAAACCCAACATCGCGATGCAGGCGAAGAGACAAGGAAAGACGGGAGCAAGCCACTGATCCCCGATGAGCACGGCCCCGACGGCGAGGGCGAGAAGAGTGCCGACGATGATTCGCGTCCGCATGTCCGGGGCTCATGATTCCGAAGCCTGTACGTCGCTCGTGGCGAAGGATGAAATCTTATGACGTTCCCGGCCCTGGCCCGAAGATTTCCAGCGTAAGGGGTACGCCACCCCGCCGTTGAAGCAGCCAGACCGCCCCGCCGACGCCGACGTTTCTCATGGCCGTGGATCCTTCCTGCGCAGCGACTCCTGCGTCACTCGCGATCAATCGGTTCGCGTGAGGAGTGAACGTCAGCAGTTCAATCGAGTGGAGAGTTGGATCGCCGGAGCAGAGACCAAGATAGGCCGGGGTGACCGTGAAACGCTTCGACTTCAAGGGAATCCGACCACTACCCCCGACAGGAATCGAACCTGTATGAACTCGCTTAGAAGAAGCGACTTGGGGTTCCCCCGAAATCATGCCGAACGCCCATGATTTCTAGGGTAATTGTATCAGGCCACCGCCCTTGCATCAAGTCTTATCCGTTGCGTGGAATGCCTTGAAATTGAGGATATTGGCCCGGCATCGTGGAAGGAAATTGGAAGGCCTTCGCTCACGGGATTCCCACGGGCAGATATGCGTTCGGATCAAGGACGACTTGAAGTGGGCAGGTGCGCCCCCCGGCGCACCTGCCCCGGCTTTGCTACGGAATTGGCCAAAACGCCTGAATAGCGTATCAGGCGGGT
>Ga0105044_10000239_pt1 | contig 64817 bp, 62 predicted proteins | sample MAT01_FD_78092 | JGI IMG/M metagenome (GOLD analysis project Ga0105044, IMG submission 78092) | Freshwater microbial communities from Lake Fryxell liftoff mats and glacier meltwater in Antarctica - MAT-01 | ecosystem: Environmental > Aquatic > Freshwater > Ice > Liftoff microbial mat | place...
ATATGCCGGGTGGCCGCCTGATAGACCGCGCAGCGATGGTCGCGCGGACCGAAGCGCTGTTGACCCGCATCGACGCGGATTTTGGTGCTTCGGTGCTGCTGAAAAACCTTTCCGTCGCACAAAAGCACATGGTCGAGGTGGCGCGCGCACTGTCCCACAAGGCGCGCGTCGTGATCATGGACGAACCCACCGCCGCCCTGTCGCGGCACGAGATTGGCGAGTTGTTCACCCTCGTGGCACGCCTGCGCGCCGAAGGCCGCGCGATATTGTTCATCAGCCACAAGTTCGACGAGATCTTCCGGATTTCCGACCGCTGGGTGTGCCTGCGCGACGGCAAGCTGGCCGGTCAGGGGTTGACGGCAGAGGTGACCGAACCGGAGCTGGTCCGCCTGATGGTGGGCCGCCCGGTGGATCAGGTGTTTCCAAAACGCCAGATTTCGCTGGGCGAGGTGGTGTTGGAGGTTGACGGGCTCTCCAACGCCACAGAATTCGCCGACCTGAGTTTCGATTTGCGGCGCGGCGAGATCCTCGGGTTCTACGGCCTTGTCGGCGCGGGTCGGTCCGAGGCGATGCAGTGCCTTTTCGGCCTGACCCGCCCGACGCGCGGGACCGTCCGGCGGGACGGCCGGCCGCTGACGATCCGCAAGCCCGCCGACGCGATTGCGGCGGGCTTCGCCTATGTCCCCGAGGACCGTCAGCATCAGGGTGCGGCCCTGTCACTGGGCATCCGCGAAAATACCACACTCGCCTCGCTGGCGGCGCATGTGAAGGGATGGTTCCTGTCAGCCGGATCGGAACGGCGCGAAACGCGCATGCTGGGCGAACGGCTGGACGTGCGCGCGGCAACCTGGGAAACGGCGGTAGGCAACCTTTCGGGCGGCAACCAGCAAAAGGTGGTGATCGCCAAATGGCTGGCGACCAGGCCGCGGGTGGTCATTCTGGACGAACCGACCAAGGGCATCGACGTGGGCTCCAAGGCCGCGGTTCATGATTTCATCGGCGAGTTGGCCGAAGAGGGGCTGGCGGTGATCCTGGTGACTTCCGAACTGCCCGAGGCGATGGGATTGGCAGACCGGCTGCTGGTGATGCACGAGGGCCGCATCGTGGCGCGCTTCACCAGGGGCGACTGGAGCGCGGAGGCCATTGTCGCCGCCGCCACCGGCGCGGGGGACAAGGCCGCATGACATGGGTCCTGCGGCACCGCGAAATGGCGCTGGCGCTGCTGATTGCCGCAATGGTGGTGGCGGTGGCGACCTATGCCCCGGCCTTTGCCGCACCGGCAAGCCTGCTAGGTGTGCTCAACGACACGGCCTTTCTGTTCATGCTGGCGGTGGGCCAGACGATGGTGCTGCTGACGCGCGGGATCGACCTGTCGGTTGCGGCCAATCTGGCACTGACGGGGATGCTGGTGGCGCTGGTGGGCCAGTACGGGCCGGATTTGCCGGGACCTGTGTATCTGGTGCTGGCGGCCGTGATCGGCGCAGGTCTGGGGCTGGTGATCGGCGGATTGATCGGCGGGCTTGGCATTCCGCCCATCGTGGTGTCGCTGGGGGCGTTGGCGATCTATCGCGGGTTGATCGTGGTCATCGGCGGGGGCGATCAGGTGAACGCCTCCGAAATGGGTGCAGGGTTTCAGGCGTTTCCAAAGGTGGCGCTGTTCGGCCTGACCTCTCCGGTCTGGATCGCCGTTGCCATAGCGCTTGCCGCACAGGTGTTCCTGACCCGCAGCCGTACGGGACGTTCTTTGTATGCAGTTGGCGGCAACCCCGTCGCTGCACGCTATTGCGGTGTCAGCGTGGAGCGGATTGAGGTGCTGGTCTATGTCCTGTCCGGCGCGATTGCCGGGATTTGCGGCTATCTTTGGGTGGCCCGCTATGGCGTCGCCTACAGCGAGATCGCCCTGGGGTACGAGTTGACCGTGATCGCCGCCTGCGTGATCGGTGGCGTGTCGATCGGCGGCGGGGTGGGCACGGTGCCGGGCGCGCTGCTGGGGGCGCTGTTTCTGGGCGTGGTGGTGAATGCGCTGCCCACCATGCAGGTCTCGCCCTTCTGGCAGATGGCGGTTGCGGGTGCCGTGATCCTTGGCGCGGTCGTCCTGAACGCCCGGGCCGAGGCGCAGTCGGGCAAGCTGATCCTGCCCGAGGCGCGGCGCACATGAGCACGATCCCCGACCGACCGCCGTTCCGACTGTCGCAGCTTTTGCTGACATGGGAGGTGATCCTGTGCGGCCTGCTGGTTGCCGTGTTCGTGCTGAACGCCCTGGCGACGCCGTGGTTTCTGGATGTCTACAATCTGGCGGACGCGACCTACAACTTTTCGGAAAAGGCGATCATCGCACTGCCCATGGCGCTCTTGATCCTGACCCGCGAGATTGATCTTTCGGTGGGGGCCATGGCGGCGCTGGCGGCGCTGGCTGTGGGAATGGCAGCGGCGGCAGGACTGCCCGTGCCGGTTCTGGTGCTGGTCGGCCTGGCAACGGGGCTGGCCTGCGGGATGTTCAACGGCCTGCTGGTGACGCAGATCGGGGTGCCCTCGATCGTCATCACCATCGGGACGATGTCGCTGTTTCGGGGGGTGGCGCAGGTGACGCTGGGGGATCAGGCGCTGACCAGTTTTCCGCCCGGCTTCACCACGCTGGGACAAAGCTATCTGGTGAAATGGCCACCGCTGCCGTTGTCGTTCGTGCTGTTCCTGGCGCTGGCCGTCGCGTTCACGCTTTTCCTGCACCGCACCGCCGCAGGACGCCGCCTGTTCGCCATCGGCGCCAACCCCACCGCAGCACTGTTTTCCGGGATCGACGTGGCACGGATGCGCTTCTGGTTGTTCGCAGCGTCGGGCCTTGCATCCGGCCTTGCCGGCACGCTGCTGGCCGCACGTTTCGGCGTGGTGCGCCCGAATGCGGCCCTCGGGTGGGAACTTGACGTGATCACCATGGTGATTTTCGGCGGCGTCGCCATCGCCGGCGGGGCGGGCAGCATCCCGGGCGTCGTCCTTTCCGTGTTCGTCCTGGGCTTTGCGACCTTCGGCCTTGCCCTTCTGAACGTGTCGGGGATCGTCATCACCGTGCTGCTGGGCCTTTTGCTGATCGTCTCGATCGCAGCACCTCTGGTGATCCGCCGGCTGGCAGGGGTGCGGGGATGAGCGGGAAGATCGCCTTTCGGATGCAACTGCTTCCCGGCAGGGCCGAAGAGTACAAGCGCCGACATGACGCGATCTGGCAAGAACTGGTCGCGCTTTTGCAAGGTGCCGGCATCCGCGACTATTCGATCCATCTGGACGACGTCAGCGGCATGCTGTTTGCCGTCCTTTGGCGTGCAGACGATCACCGGATGGACGCGCTGCCCGCCAACCCGGTCATGCAACGCTGGTGGGCGCATATGGCCGATCTGATGCAGGTGAACGAGGACGGATCACCGGTCGTCGTCGCGCTGCCGACCGTCTTTCACCTGCCATGACGCCGCGCCACATCGCCGTTCTCGACGTCGGCAAGACCAATGTCAAACTGGTACTCGTCGAGACCGCCACCTTGAGCGAAGTGCAGGTGCTCACTCGTCCCAACACGGTCCTGCCCGGTCCGCCCTATCCGCACTACGACATCGAAGGCATCTGGAAATTTCTGCTGGACGGCCTTGGCCGGTTTCAGGCCCGGACAGGGGTCGATGCCGTCACCTGTTCGGCACATGGCGCCTGCGGCGTTCTGCTGGCGCAGGACGGCACCCTTGCTGCCCCGGTGATCGACTATGAACATGATGGTCCTGATGCGCTGAAGGCTGAATACGACCGGTTGCGGCCCGGGTTCGGCGTCACGGGATCGCCGCGCCTGCCATGCGGGCTGAACGTGGGGGCGCAGATTCACTGGCAATTCGCCCGCGATCCCGGCCTTTCCTCGCGCGTCACGCGGTTCGTGACCTACCCGCAGTACTGGACGGGCCGTCTCAGCGGTGTCTGGACGACCGAGGTGTCGTCCCTCGGGGCGCATACGGATCTGTGGAATGTGCGGGAACGCAGGTTTTCCACGTTGGTCGACCAGCTTGGCCTTGCGGCGCGGATGGCGCCCCTTTTGCCCGCCGAGACCGTCCTGGGGCCGATCCTGCCTGCGATTGCGGCGGCAACGGGCCTCTCCCCTCGAACACCCGTCATCAGCGGCCTGCATGATTCCAACGCGTCGCTCTATCCGCATCTTCTGAACCGGCCCGCCCCCTTTACCGTCATTTCCACGGGCACCTGGATGATCGCCATGGCCATCGGCAGCCGGGCAAGGCTGGATCCTGCGCGCGACACGCTGATGAATGTCAGCGTGCAAGGCGATCCCGTGCCCTCCGCCCGCTTCATGGGGGGGCGTGAGTTCGAGATGATCTGCGGCCCCATCCCCGCCGAACCGACCGAAGCGGACATCGCGGCTGTGCTTGCGCACCGGGTGATGTGTTTCCCGTCATTCGAGGCGACTTCCGGACCGTTTCCGGGGTGCGCCCCGCGGTGGACCCAACCGCGCGACACCCTGGCACCCGGAGCCGTGACAGCGGCGGCTTCGTTCTACCTCGCACTGATGACCGCCACCTGTCTGTCCTTGATCGAAGCTGCCGGGCCGTTGCTTGTCGAAGGCCCATTCGCGCGGAATTCACAGTTTCTGGACATGCTGACTGTCGCGTCCGGATTGACACCCCTGCGCCCTGCCGGGGCGACCGGGACGGCGATCGGCGCGGCGCTTCTGGCCGGTCTGCGCCCGCCCGCGCCACGGTCAGAGACAAGGTCTGCGCCTGCAATGTGCGACAGCCTGAGCGCGTATGCGCGGATCTGGCGGCAAACTGCGTCGGTCTGACCCTGGGTCGGTTCCGGGATTGAGGGTCGACCGCGCGGTGCCCGTCAGTGTTGCCACCTCGCCATGCACAAACGTCGCCACAGCGGCCGGGCCGGTTGCCTCGCAGCCGCAAAGCCGGCGCTGGCCCTTCACCGGGCCAATTTCATCGCGCCCGGTGCGATTTGACACGGACAACCCAAACACAGATCAGCAGAAAACGCTGGTGAACGGCTATGGTAGGGGTTGCGAACGGGTTTCGGCTGTCTCTGGATGATCCTGATCGTGGTTCCGGTCGGCTTGCCCATTTCACCGCTGCTCGGATACCCGCGCGAACAGACCGAAGGGAGCGCGAATGACCCAAACGTTCAACCGCCTGAATGCGGACGCCGAGTTCGACGCGGTTGACAGCCGCACCCGTCCGGCGCGCGCCGTGCGTCGATCTGGTGTCCTGAACAAGATCGACCTGCGGGCCAGACGGAAAATGACGCTGGATGTCGAGATGCCGCCCAGCCGCATTCTGCGGGCCGGCACCCCGAAGCTGGCGTATCCGGCCATCGAGCGGGAGACGCGCGGGGAGGCCAGACGGTTCTGCACCGTGACCTTGCGCGCGGCAGCGGGCGGGGTCAGCGGCATCGACCCGGACGCCGCGATGCCGGTGCTCGGCAATCGTGCCCTGCGTGCAGTCGCAGGTCAGGTGCGCCATTTGCAGGGCCAAGCCATTGCCTGGCGCTGACCTGCCTGTTCAAACAGTCTGCCGTTGACCTTCCGACGCCGGAAGGACGCAGCCTGACAGTGAACGTCGGTTCCCCGTGCTGTTGCGGAGTCCGCCCACCCCATAGGAGCCAAGCCATGCCCCCGCTCGATCCGCAGACAGACCAGGACCGGAACGACGACGAAACCCCGCATCCGGCGCCGACCTCGGCCGGGCGAACGGCCATCGATCCGGTCTGCGGCATGACAGTGACGCTGAAACCCGAGACACGAACCGAGCACTTCGGAGACGCCGATTTCCACTTCTGCTCGGGAAAATGCCAGACGAAGTTCAAGGCTGATCCGTGGTTCTATACCACCGGCAACGCCGGCCGGCGCGGCAAGGCCATGGTCGCAGGGACCGAATACACCTGCCCGATGCACCCCCAGATCGTTCGTGATGTGCCGGGGGCCTGCCCGATCTGCGGCATGGCGCTGGAGCCGGTGCTGCCAACGGACGAACCCAGCCACGAGCTGACGGATTTTACCCGACGGATGTGGATTTCGGCGGCGGCGGCGGTGCCGCTGATCGTGCTGACGATGGGACCGATGGTTGGCCTGCCGGTGCGCGACTGGATCGGGCATCAGGTGGCCAGCTATCTGGAATTCGCGCTGGCGACGCCGGTCGTGCTGTGGGCCGCGCAGCCGTTTTTCAGCCGGGGGTGGGCGTCGCTGGTCAATCGCTCGCCCAACATGTGGACGCTGATCTCGCTCGGCGTTGCGGCGGCCTATCTTTATTCCATTGTGGCGACCTTCCTGCCCGGCGTCTTCCCCGAGGTCTACCGCATGGACCATGGCGTGGGCACCTATTTCGAGGCAGCCGTGGTCATCGTGGCGTTGGTGTTTTTCGGTCAGGTGCTGGAGCTGAAGGCGCGGGAACGCACCGGCGATGCGATACGGGCGCTGCTCGATCTGGCCCCCAAGACTGCGCGGCGCATCCTGCCCGACGGCACCGAATACGACGCGCCGCTGGACAACATCATGGAAGGCGACCGGCTGCGGGTACGCCCCGGCGATGCGGTGCCGGTCGATGGCACGGTGATCGAGGGGCATTCCTACTTGGATGAAAGCATGCTGACCGGCGAGTCGATGCCGGTGGAAAAGGGGCCGGGCGATGCGGTGACCGGGGCCACGATCAACAAGAACGGCTCACTGGTGATCGAAGCGGGAAAGGTCGGGGCCGATACGGTGCTGGCGCAGATCGTCGCGATGGTGTCGGGTGCGCGCCGATCCCGCGCGCCGATCCAGGGGCTGGCCGACCGGGTGTCGGCGGTGTTTGTGCCGACCGTGGTCGGGGTGGCAATCCTTGCGTTTGCCGCCTGGATGATCTTTGGCCCCGAACCCGCGCTGGTCTTTGCCATCGCTTCGGCTGTCTCGGTGCTGATCATCGCCTGCCCCTGCGCGCTTGGCCTCGCCACCCCGATCTCGATCACTACGGCGGCGGGGCGCGGGGCGCAGGCGGGCGTGCTGATCAAGGATGCCGAGGCGCTGGAGCGGATGGCGGGCGTCGATACGCTGATCGTAGACAAGACCGGCACCCTGACCATGGGCAAGCCGAAGCTGACCGATACCATAGCCCTCGGGGCGGTGACCGAGGCCGACCTTTTGTCGCTGGCCGCCGCCCTTGAACGCGGCTCGGAACATCCTCTGGCCGAAGCCATCGTTGAAGGGGCCGAAGCCGCAGCAGTGGCGCGGCAGGACGCGGCAGAGTTCGAGGCCATCACCGGCAAGGGCGTGCGCGGGACTGTCGGCGGACGTGCCGTCGCCCTAGGCAACACCGCGATGATGCAGGAGATGGGTCTGGATGCGACGGAGGCAGAGGCAAAGGCCGATGCCCTGCGGACCGAGGGCAAGACGGCGATGTTCATAGCCGTCGATGGCGCGCTTGCGGGGATCGTGGCAGTCGCAGATCCGATCAAGGGTTCTACCCGGCAAGCGATCCGCGAACTGCACGCCCAGGGGCTGCGGGTGATCATGGCGACCGGCGACAACGAGCGCACGGCGCAGGCGGTGGCGGCCAGCCTCGGGATCGACGAGGTGCGCGCGGGCGTGCTGCCCGAGGCCAAGAAGACCCTGATCGACCAGTTGCGCAAAGACGGCCACAAGATCGCGATGGCCGGCGACGGGGTGAATGACGCACCCGCGCTGGCGGCGGCGGATGTCGGAATTGCCATGGGAACCGGGGCAGACGTCGCCATGGAAAGCGCGGGGATCACGCTGCTGGGCGGCGATCTCATGGGCATCGTGCGGGCGCGCAAGCTGGCCCGCGCGACCTTGCGCAACATAAAGCAGAATCTGTTTTTCGCCTTTGCCTACAACTCGCTTGGCGTGCCCATCGCGGCCGGGTTGCTTTATCCCTTCACCGGGCTTTTGCTGTCACCGATGATCGCAGCCGCGGCGATGAGCCTGTCGTCGGTCTCGGTCATCAGCAACGCCTTGCGGCTGCGGCGGATCGATCTGTGAATCGGCATCAAGGTGGCCGGAAGCAGGGATGGCCGGAAAGGCGACTGCAGGACGGTGCCGCTGGCCATTCCTTTCCGGACTGCCGCATCGCGCTGTTCGGCCGGCTCGGACGCAGCCCTGCTGTTCGTGACCTGCCATCGCCCGCGACGCGGGCGTGTGATCCGGCCTGATCTTCAGGCAGCAGGACGGTTGGGAACCGCAGCATCATCGGGAGCAAGCGCCGCCCAGGCATCCCACTGCGACAAGAACACCCGGCCCGTCAGGTGATCCGGCAGGTGCGACCGTTTCAGGCGGTCCATCACCGGGCCCTTCACTTCGCTGAAATGCAGGGTCACGCCGCTGTCGCGCAGGCGTTCGTTCAGCGCCTCCAGGCTTTCCAGCGCAGACAGGTCCACCTCGTTCACCGCCGAAAACATCAAGATCACGTGCCGGACTTCCTTGTCGTCGGCCAGACGGCGCAGCAGGTGGTTTTCCAGAAAGCGCGCATTGGCGAACCAGAGGCTTTCGTCGATCCTCAGGGTCAGGATGGCGGGGTCGGTCTGCACGTCATGGCGCAGGATGTTGCGGAAATGCTGGGTGCCGGGGACCAGCCCGACCTCGGCAATATGCGGGCGCGACGACCGCCACAGGTGCAGCAGGATCGACAGGGCCACCCCCGCAATCACCCCCGCCTCGACCCCCATCCCCAGCGTCAGCAGGATGGTCACGGCCACGGCGGCGAAATCGGCGCGGGAATAGGTCCAGGCGGTGCGCAGGATGCTGAAATCGACCAAGCTGAGGACGGCGACGATGATCGTGGCGGCCAGTGTCGCGGTGGGCAGATAGTGGATCAGCGGGGTCAGGGCCACGGCGGCGATGGTCAGCCCGATGGCGGTAAAGGCCCCGGCGGCCGGTGTCGCGGCTCCGGCGTCGAAGTTCACCACCGACCGCGCGAAACCGCCCGTCACCGGATAGCCGCCGGTAAAGGCCGCCCCCAGATTGGCGGCCCCCAGCCCGATCAGTTCCTGATCCGGGTCGATCCGCTGGCGTTTCTTGGCCGCCAAGGTCTGCGCGACCGAGATGGATTCCACAAAACCGATGACCGAAATCAGCAACGCGGGCAGCAACAGCGACCGGATGAGGTCGGGCGAGAAATCCGGCAGGGTCAGCGGCGGCAGGCTTTGCGGCACGACCCCCACGATGCCCACACCGCTGGCCCCAAGGTCCAGCCATGCCACGAGCAGCGTCGTCACCATAACCGCCAGGATCGGCCCGGTCTTGACCAGAATGCCGGCCAGCCCCCCGGCGATACCGAGTCGCATCAACGCGCCCGTCATGCCTTTCCGCACCCAGAACAAAAACCCGATGGCCCCCGCCCCCAATGCCAGCGTGATCGGGTTCACCTCGGACACATGCTGCCCCAGCGACAGCACCATTTCCGGCAGGGTCTGCCCCGACGCCTTGACCCCGAGGATATGCTTGACCTGCCCCGTGGCGATCAGGATGCCGCTGGCGGTGATGAAGCCTGCGATCACCGGATGGCTCAGGAAATTGGCGATGAACCCCAGCCGCAACAGCCCCATCGCCAGCAGCATCGCCCCCGACAGACCCGCCAGCGTCAGCGCGGCGGCGGCATAGCCCATCGTGCCCTGATCGGCCACCTGCCCGATGGCCGCCGCCGTCATCAGCGACACCACCGCCACCGGCCCGACGGCCAGCGCATTGCTGGTGCCGAACACGGCATAGAACAGGATCGGCGCGATCGACGCATAGATCCCGGCCTCGGGCGGCAATCCCGCCAGCATCGCATAGGCCAGCGATTGCGGGATCAGCATGATCGTCACGATGACCGCCGCCGTCAGGTCGCTCGACAGCAGCTTGCGGTCATAGCGGCGACCCCAGGTCAGGATCGGGAAATAGCGGGCGAGTGATGGGGCAGGCATGAGTGCGGTCATTTCCGGGTCGTTGCGGATGCCATGGGCAGAAGCGCAGTCAGTGCCGCGTCGCGGCAAACAGGCTTTGCGCCCGCCCGCCCGAGCGGCAATAGGCCAGCACCTTGCCGGTGGCCGAGGTCACAGCGGTGTCAAAGGCCGCGACATCATCTCTGGTCGCCTGTCCGGGGGTGATCGGGATATGGTGCGCCTTCAGCCCGGCCGCCTCGGCCGCCGCCCTGATCTGGGCAAAGGTCGGCTGACCGGCATCCTCGTGATCGGGGCGGTTGCAGATCACAGTGGTAAAGCCTGCGGCCTTGAGTTGTGCCAACTGGGCCGCAGTGATCTGCGGGCTTATCGCGAAATCGGGGGTGATGTGTTTCACATTGTGCATTTGTGTCTTCCTTGATCGGGGGTTACATCGTCGCAATTCAAAGCCCGTTGATCGGCACTTTCAGCATCGCGCGGCCATCCTTGTCCCGTGGCACCTCGCCCGCGCGCATGTTCACCTGCAGCGACGGGATGATCAGGCGGGGCATGGCCAGCGTCGCATCGCGTTCGGTACGAAAGGCCACGAACTGTTCCCTCGTGGCACCATGGCCGACATGAATGTTGTGGGCCTTTTCGTCGGCCACCGTGGTTTCCCACTGGATATCGCGTCCGTTCGGGCCGTAGTCGTGGCACATGAACAGGCGCATGGCGTCGGGCAGGGCCAACACCTTTTGAATGCTGTCAAACAGCGTGCCCGCATCGCCGCCGGGGAAATCGGCCCGGGCCGATCCGCCGTCGGGCATGAACAATGTGTCGCCGACAAAGGCCGCATCGCCCATGACATGGACCATGCAGGCGGGCGTGTGGCCGGGGGTATAGATCGCCACGGCGTCCATGGTGCCGACCTTGTAGGTGTCGCCATCCTTGAACAGCGCATCGAACTGCGACCCGTCGCGCTGGAACTCGGTGCCTTCGTTGAACACTTTGCCAAAGGTGTCCTGCACCACCATGATGTGGTCGCCGATCCCGATCCTGCCGCCCAGAGCGGCCTGAATATAGGGCGCGGCGGACAGGTGGTCGGCGTGGACATGAGTCTCGATGATCCATTCCAGCGTCAGGCCGTGCTGGCGGATATGGGCGATCATCGCGTCGGCGTGGCCATAGGTGATGCGGCCGGAGGCATAGTCGATGTCCATCACGGAATCGATGACCGCGCAGGAGGAGGAGGCCGGGTCCTTGACCACATAGCTTATCGTGTTGGTGTCGGGGTCAAAGAACGCCTCGACCTTCGGCTTTGCAGACATCTTGATCGGATAGTCCGTCATGACGCTCTCCTTCATGGTCAGGTTTCACGGCGCAGCACGCGGGCTGCCCGGGCGCCGGTCAGGGCCGTCAGACCCTTGGCGGCAAAGATGCCAGCGATCAGGGCCGCCACGAAAGCCACAACCTCGATCTGGCCGGTGCCCAATGCGGGCAAGGCCCCACCGGGGCAAAAGCCCGCAATGCCCCAGCCGATGCCGAACACCGCCGCCCCGCCCAACAGACGGGCATCGAGATGCCGGTTTTCCGGCAGGTGGAATGTGGCGTCGATCATCGGGGCCGGTCGGCGCAGGACAAGGCGATAGCCGAAGAATGTCACGATCAGCGCGCCGCCCATGACAAGGGCCAGACTGGGGTCCCAGTTGCCCGCGACATCGAAAAAGTTCAGCACCTTGGCCGGATTGGCCATCCCGGATATCGAAATGCCGATGCCGAAGATCAGCCCGATCAGATAGGTCGGCACATAGCGCATCGTTTAGCCCCCCAGAATGTGACGGACCACGAAAACGGTGATCCCGGTTGTGACCATGAAGGTCGCCGTCGCCGCGATGGACCTCCGCGACAGCCGCGCAATGCCGCAGACGCCATGGCCCGAAGTGCAGCCCGACCCAAGGGTCACCCCGATCCCCACCAGCAGACCGCCGACCAGCAGCATCGGCAACGACACCGGCACCTGAACCACAGGCATCTGCCCGGTCAGCGCCAGCACCGCCAAAGGCCCGCTGACCAGGCCCGCGAGCACCGCCAGCCGCCATCCGGTGTCTGGATGAGCGGCGGGCGTCAGCACCCCGGCCAGAATGCCGGTGGCTCCCATGATCCGTCCCAGCGTCAGCATCAGCAGCACCGAGGCCAGACCGATCAGCGCGCCCCCGGCGAGCGATTGCCAGGGGGTGAATACCGTGTCGATCGTCATCGTGTCCGACAGGTCCGGATGCCGAGCAGTGTGTAAAGCGGACACAACCGCAGCACTGCCGTTGCGATCAGCACCAAACCTACGGCCACCGCGCCATACTGCCACGCGGCCGCACCGAACGGTCCCGCCCCGCCAAACAGCGCCAGCGCGATCAGCGCCACGCCGGCAGCCAGCCGCAGCGCCCGGTCCACAGTTCCCACATTCGCACTCACATCGGTTCTCCTCTTGAGTTCGGGTACTACCTACGCCCTTTCGACTCGGGCTTCAGTGACGATGTCACCAAACCCGCCATGAAGCGGTAAAGGTTGCAGGATGCCGTTCACGGGCAGGCCTCGCCCTATTGCGGATCAGCCGCAGCAAGTTTTTCCAGCGCTGGCCGGTCCGGCAGATCGATCAACCCGCGCGATTGCCCGATCCAGCCGCGCCGCTGAAACTCGCCCAACTGTCGCGAGATCACCTCGCGCGCGGTCCCCAGTTCGACCGACAATTGCTGATGCGTGGCGCGCACCTGATCGGCCCCTCGGGCCAGTTCCAGAAGTTTCTGCGCCAGCCGGATATCGACCCGCTGAAAGGCGATATCCTCGATCACCCGGAACAGGTCGGTGATCCGCCGGGAATAGGCGGTAAAGATGAAGTTGCGGAACGCAATCGACCGCGACACCAGATCGTCAAACACCGCGCGGGGGATCGCCACGGCGCGCACATCGGTTTCGGCGATGCCTTCGGCGGAATAATTCTCATGCGCCAGCATGCAGGCGGTGGTCAGGACGCAGCTTTGACCGGCCTCGACCCGGTAAAGCACGATCTCGCGCCCGGCTTCGGAGAGCTGCTGCACCCGCACGCGACCCTCCAGCAGCAAAAGCAGGTTTTCCGGCGATTTGCCGGACCCGAAAATCACGGTCCCGTCTGGCACCGACAGCACAGCGCTTTTCCGCGTCAGGATTTCCCTGACTTCAGGCTCAAGCTTTGACAAACCTGCAAACTGCGAGATCCAGTCGTCCGTCATGCTGCATCTCCGACCGCAGCCGCCGACAAGTCAAGGGGCCAGAAACGACCATCTGCCGAACAGGGACCAAAGTCGAGAAACTCACGGTGGATCGACAGAATACAGGGAAACGCGACGTCGCCGTGAAGCGCTGGAAAACCGTTCGGTCTGACCCCAAGCCCCGCAAACCGCCGATTGCGCCAGTTTGCGAAACCCCGGACCGTTCTGGTTGAACGTGTTGGCCCGGGGTTGCGCTGATGATGCGACAGCCTCACCGATGGCCAAAGCCGGGTCGGCGGAAATCCGGAAGGGCGGGCGGTCACATCGTGAATGGCGGGTACTTGTCCCGTCCGGGGTCGGGTTCGGCGTCTGGTCGTGATGCCGATTTCCCAGGCGCGCGGATTGCTTTACCGTCTTCGCAGGACACGTTTGAGAAGTGCTTGGCAAAGTGCGCGTTCTTTTGCTGCATCCGGAATTTGCGATGACCTTCTGGTGGTTCAAGTCCGTTCTGGACCTGATGGGAAGGAAGGCGCTCGATCCGCCTTTGGGTCTGATCACCGTTGCAGCGATCTTGCCGCAGGAATGGGAATTCATGCTGGTCGATTGCGCGGTCCGACCGCCGACCGAGGCGAACGGGGCCTTCGCCGCTATCGTGCTGCTGACGGGCATGATCGTGCAGAAGCCGTCGATGATGGCGCTGATCGCGGAGTCACCGGCGCGGCAAGGCAATAGCGGTGGGTGGGCCCAATGCCACCTCTGTCCCGCAGGATTCGAGGCGGCGGGCGCGGATTATCTGGTGCTGGATGAGGGCGAGATCACCATCGCGCCCTTTGTCGATCATCTGCGAACCCACGGCATCCAGCGTCGTGCCGCGGGCGCGGATGCGGTGCGATTTGGCGCCCCGCCGCCAACGACGAACGCGCGGCTGGCATCGCCGCGCCGCTTGCTGTAACGGGGCCGGTCAAAGCCGCGCCACCCCTCATGGCGGCACAGCGCAAGCTTCCGTCTCCGAAAGAGGACGCCTGATCCGCAGGGAAAGGTGCTGCTCTCCTGCAGGATTGGCCGGGCGGCTGCGCGTGCCTTGGCTTGATCGGCTGAGTGGAGTGCCGCCTTGCGCGGTCTTGCTCGGGCCGGGTCATGCAGGCCGACACATCGGGTTCCGCCTCAGCGATAGAAGCAGATGGGAGAGCCCTGCACCGAAATCGTGACGGCGCAGCCCGGGACCATCCAGGCAATTGTGGCCGGATCGCTGATGCTGGCGACAACCTGTGCCCCGCCGGGCAAGCGCAAGACCACGTCGTGCGCGGCACCGGCAAAAACGATCTCCTCGACCTTGACCGCGCGCGGATCGCCATCTGTCGCGCGCGCGACCGAGATCATCTCGGGGCGCAGCAGCAGACGGGCTGATCCGCACCCTTGAGGGGCCTCGGGAAGGCGCAGCTTCAGGCCATCCCCCCCCACAAACACCGCGCCGGCGCCCTCGGACGCGATGTGCCCCTCCAGCAACGAGGCGCGCCCGACAAATTCCGCTACAAACGCCGTCGCGGGACGGGTGTAAATCTGCTGCGGGTGTCCGACGTGTTCGATGCGCCCGGCATTCATCACGGCGATGCGGTTCGACAGCGCGATGGCCTCGTCCTGGTCATGGGTGACAAGGATCGTCGTCACGCCAAGCTCGCGTTGCAGGCGGCGCAGTTCGCCCTGCAGGTCCTCGCGCAGTTTGCGGTCCAGCGCCGAAAGCGGTTCGTCCAGCAGCAACAGCGTCGGCCGATAGGCAAGGGCGCGGGCCAGGGCGACCCGCTGCTGCTGACCCCCCGACAATTCACGCGGGTACCGCCCCGCCATGGCGTCAAGCTGGACGAGGGCCAGGCATTCCGCCACGCGGGCTCGCCGTTCGGCGCGCCGCATGCCGCGGCAGTCCAGCCCGAAAGCCACGTTGTCTGCCACTGTCATGTGCGGCCACAGGCTGTAGTTCTGGAACACCAGCCCAAGGTTGCGTTTCGCCGGGGGCACGCCCTTCATCTGCCGTCCGCCAATCAGGATGTCCCCAGCATCCGGCTCGGAAAAGCCCGCGATCAGCCGGAGCAACGTGGTCTTGCCACAGCCCGATGGACCCAGCAGCGAGACGAACTCGCCCTGCGCCACTTCCAGCGAAACGCCGTCAACCGCCTGCGTACTGCCGTATCGGCGCGAGACAGACCGAAGGGTCAGCAAGGCGTCGGTCATCGGGTCAGCCCCATGATCCGGTCAAGCCCCACGACCCGGTCTGCGACAAGCATGAGGGCCAGCGAAATCAGGCTCATCATCGTGGACAGGGCAGCAATGGTAGGGTCGGCGCGAAACCGCAAGTAGGTGAAGACCTGCGCAGGCAATGTCACCATGTCGTGCCGGGTGGTAAAGAGCGCCACCACGGGTTCGTCGAACGACACCAGAAAACAGAAGGTAAGTGCTGCAACGATGCCAGGCACAAGCATCGGCACGACAAGGCGCGCGAGGATCCGCCCCCGGCCCGCACCCGCAACCTCGGCCGCTTCTTCGAGCATCGGGGGCAGCGTCGCGTAGCTGGTCGAAACTGCCTGCCACGCGAAGGGCAGCGTCAGCGCCACATGCGCGCCCGCCAGAAGCAACAGCGCGCCGGGGAAACCGCCCGCGATGCCGGTCTGAGCGCCAAAGATCAGGACAGCGGGGCCGAGAACGATGGTCGGCAGAACGGCGGGCATCAGCACAAGCGCCTGCATTGCTCCGCCGAACTTCGGCGCTGTCCGGCGCAAGGTCACCGCCAGCACAACTGCAAGGCCGGTCGCGGCGAGGGCCACGCCGACCGCCAACGTCCCGCTGAGGCGCAGGCTTGTCATGAATTCGGGGCGCGCAAAGAAATTCGCGTACCACTTCAGGCTGAACCCCTCGGGCGGGAAGCGCATCGTGGCGGTCGGCGAGACCGACGCCATCGCGACAACCAGCGTCGGCGCGATCAGATAGAGACAACCCATCGTCACCGCCAAAAGATAGGCAAGGCGCAGAAGGCGGGCAATCACGCGCGTGATCCCCGCAAGATGCTCTGCGCAAGCCACAGGCCCAGGAACAACAGTGCCGCCCCTGACAGCATCGTCACCGCGACCGCCGCTGCGAAAGGGTAGTTCAGCGTCCGCGAGACCAGTTGGTAAATCATCGACCCGGCCATCAGCACCCGCCCGCCACCCAGAAAATCCGGCGTGATGAAGTTCGACACGCTGAGCACGAAGACCAGCAGCCCGCCGTTGACGATGCCCGGCAGGCTGAGCGGCAGGGTCACCCGCCAGAACCGCCGCACCGGCCCCGCCCCGGCGATCCCTGCGGCGTCTTCCAGCATGCGGGGAATGGCCGAAATCGACACCGCTGCCACAAGAATGAACAGCGGAAGCATGATCTGCGTCAGGCCGATCACCACGCCGGTTTCGTTGAACATCAGCCGCAGGGGCTTTTCGATCACTCCGGCCTGGATCAGGGCCGTGTTCAGCATGCCACGCGGCGTCAACAGGACGATCCAGCCATAGGTGCGGACGATCAGGTTGGTGAACAGCGACGCTGTCACCACCAGCAGGACGACCCGACGCTGCCAGCCTTCTTCGCGCGCGATGAAATGGGCGACGGGATAGCCGATCAGGACACACAGCCCGGTGACGGTCAGCCCCACGCGCAGCGTGGTTGCAAACACACCCAGCGTATAGGTGTCGGCGACCACCCGCGCAAAGTTTTCGAGCGTCAGATCCGTCCCGAACTGTCCCGGTTGCATGAACGCAAACAGGCTGAACCCCAGAAAAAGGGCCAGCGGTGCAAGGTAGAACGCCAGCAACAGCCCAAGCAGCAAGCCGATCGGCCAGTAGTCCCCGAGACCTCTCATTCGGCGGTCTCGAACCGCGACCATCCCCACCGTCCGTTGTGCGCCCGGACCGCTGCCAGCAGGTCGGATCCGAAATCGCCCGACAGGTCCGGCAGCGCTGGCCCGGCAACCGCACGCATCGCGGCCCATCCCATGCGCAGCGGCCGGGCAAGGCCACGGTCGCTGACGCGGTCGAGGTTGTCGCCCGGTGTGTGGTTCCACGACAGGTAGCCCTGCCCGAAGCTGACCGAGGGAATGCCCGCCGCGCCGAAATTGGTATAATCGGTATAGCCGGGCCCGAAGACCGACGGCGGGCGAATGCCCGAGGCCGCGACGGCGGCTTCGGCGAAGGCAACCCAGGCTGGCCCGCCGAGGGTGAACAGCGTCTCTGACGCCACGGTCAGGCCGATCCCGTCATAGTTGATCGCGCCAACGATCTGCACCCCGTCCCGCATCGCGCGCGCAATGTAGGCTTCGCTGCCGTGCATCCCGGTTTCATGCGATCCCCAGACGCAGAAATGCACCGTCCGCTCGAACCCGCCCGCTGCCGCAGCGGCTCGAGCCAGTTCCAGCACGCACGCCGCCCCACCCGCGTTGTCGCAGGCACCGGGGCTGGTGTGGGCGCTGTCCACATGGGCGCAGACCACCACGATCTCGTCGGGCGTCGTGTGACCCCGCAAAACGCCGACCACATTGGCCGATTGGCCGGGCGACACCGTGGCATCAATGGTCAGCCGGATGCGCGTCGCGCCGCCCTGCGCCATGGCCACCGCATCGTCAAAGGCGATGGTCGCCATCGGCGGGGCCGGTGCCTCGGCCCGGTCGCGGAAGTTGTAATAGACGGTCGGCACCCCGCCCCTGTGGCCGGGCGAAGCGGTAAAGAGGAACGCGGCAGGGCCATAGGGGGCTGCCGCCTCGACCAATGCGCGGTCGGGATAGTCGCGGTACGCGTCGCGTGGCATCAGCCAGGCCTTGCCGGCCAGCCCCGCGCCCGACACATCTTCGATCCCGAACCCGTCGGCGAAGGCAAGATCATATTCGACCGCCCCGCCGGTCACGCCGCCAAACGGTACGGCGGTCATCGCGACACCGCGCGCGCCGACCCCCAGGATCTCCAGCGCAGCCGCCTGTTCGTGCCAGACGGCGGTCGCAACAGGGTGGAGCGCAACCGCAAGGCCCGCCTCGGCAAGGCGCGCGGCCAGCATTTGCGCCGCCGCAGCCTCTTGCGGTGTGCCGGCAACCCGTGGCCCGAAGGCCACGAGTGCAGTCAGGTCTGCGTAGGCGCGGACCGGATCGGTGGGATGCGCGGTCATTCGGAGCCAACCACCGGCAGGATCTCGGTGTTCCAGCGCTGCAGCATCGCATCCTTCCCGGCGTTGATCTCGGACCAGTCGGGCTTGATCAGGCTGGCAAAATCCTCGGCAGTTGCGGGCATCGCGGCCAGCAGCGCAGGGTCGAGGGTGACGCCCGTGACCGAGGGCGCAGAGGCATACTCGGTCGCAAAGGCCGTCTGTGCCGGAACCGACAGCGCCTGATTGACAAAGGCATAGGCGCGGTCGAGGTTCTTTGCCCCCTTGGGGATCACCAACAGGTTCGGCACGGCGATCATCCCCTCTACCGGCTTGGCCATCTTGATCTGCGGCAGGCCGCCGGTCGCCATGACGTAAGCCTCCCCCCCATACATTGTGGCAAACACGATCTCGCCCCGTTCGAACAGCGGCCGCAATTCGCTGTCACGGCCCAGCAGAAGGGCGCGCGGTGCCACCTCGGCCAGCGCCTTCCACCCGCTTTCCATGTCACCCGGACCCGAGCCTTTGACAGAGCCCAGAGCCGACAGGACATACGCGCCCCAGGTGTCGAAAGGCGAGACCGAGAAATTGCCGACAAAGGCCGGATCGAAAAGCACGTTCCAGCTGGTGACTTCGGGAATGACGCTGGAATCGTAGACGATGGTGATCGCGCCAAAGCTTTGCGCCACGGCAGTGCCGTCGCCGTAGATCGCAGCCGGATAGGCGTTGGCAAGGTTGGGCACCTTGTCGACCGTGATCGGCTCGAACAACCCCTGTGCAAAACCGGCCACGGCCACGTCAAGATCAAGGAACATCACGTCGACGGGCGGCGCCGACGGGTTGGCCAGAAGCCGCGCGAACTGCTCGGTCGAGGTGCCGGGGACGATCGTCACCTCGCCGCCGGTCTCGGCCACCATCGGGTCGATGATGTTGGCCTTGACCGTGTCGTCCCAGACCCCGCCCCAGGACCCCACGATCAGGTCCTGGGCCGTGGCGGGAACGGCAATTAAGCTGACGAGAGCGGACAGCGTGACGGCAAGTTTCATGGCGGGTCTCCTTGGTTCTGTGGGGGTTTCAGTCGATCGTTTCGAGTGGCAAGCCATGGGCGGCGGCAACCGCAGCGGTATCGTCCAGCGGCCAGACAGGGCGCTTGATGTGGACAAACTCGCCCAGTCGCCGCACGTCGGGATTTGTTGCGCCATCGCCGTCGATGGCCAGGAACCGGGCGATCTTGCCCTGCAGCGCCTGCCTGACATGCAGCCCGAGGCCCTTGAAGACCACGGCCTGCAAGCCCCGAACATCGAAACCCAACGGTTCGAACACGTCGATGTTCTCGGTCACGAACTTGCGCTCGGTGATGACAACCAGGATGCCGCCGACGTCCAGCACCGCAACGATGCCCGGATCGTAGGTCTTGCCGGTCCACTGGTCGATCGCCATGGTTCCGCGATGGATGGCACGCACGGTCCCGTCCACCACCAAGGGGCTGCCGTGACGCGGATCGAGTTTGGCGCCGAGGGCGAGCGTGACGCGGGCACCAAGCCCCGCATCCGCACAGGCACGGGACGAGGTCGCATCGAAGATCGAGGAAACGCCACCCCGCGTGATGCCGCCATCAATCATGGCACGCAGGATCAGCACGCTGTCGCAGGCCGCCCCACCAGCCGGATCGTCGGCCTCGTCGATCAGGCCAACCGGTTTGTCGGCGGCAAGGGCGATGGCCACGCCAGCCTGCGGCGCCACGAGGTCGATCAGAAACTGCTCCCGGCGCAGCCAGGCGGCCATCGCCATCTCTTCAACCGTTGCGCGGGCAAGGGTGGTGTTGTCAGCTATGCAGGTCACTCCGAACCCGGCCTCGGGCTGATCGGACCCGTAAAAGCCGCCATGCAGCGAGATGTCGAGAATGCCGGGCGTCGCCTCCATCCGGGCCCGGATCGTGTGGAGATCGGCCATCGGGCCTTCGTCCGTCGCCATGTTTATCGCGGGAAGGATCATCGGAACCCGGCAGCGCGCGGTGGACACCACGAGTCCGGCCTTGATCCGCAGCATCAGTTCGGCCGCCTCGCAGCCGCGCTCATAGACGTCGCGATGCGGTTCCTCGTTATAGCTGATCGTGAAGGTTGCGGCGTCCAGCAGCAGGTCGGATGTGTCGGAATGGGGGTCGAGCACCACGCCGATCGGCGTGTCCGGCCCCACGGCGCGGCGCACGGCTGCAACAATGGTCCCTTCGGGATCGGGGTTTTCGGCCAGGGGATCGACCGCCATCGCCCCGTGCAGCGACAAAAGCACCGCGTCCCATCCTTGCCCGGCGGCCTCGACGATCTGCTCTTGTACCCACGCATGAAAGTCCGCATCGACCGGACCGGACGGAAAGGCCGAGGCCGCCAGCGCCACTTCGGGGTTGTGACCCGCCGCTTCGAGCACATGGATGAAGCCGGTCAGCACCCCCGACCTGCCGCGATGCGCCGAGAGCGCTTTTTCGCCCGTCAGAAGGCCCTGCTCGACAAACCGCTCCCGCGTTGCGGGTACCACGGCGAAGCAATTGCTTTCATGGGCATATTCGGCCAACAGAACTTTCATCGCTACGCTCTCCTGATACCAAGCATCCGGTCAAAGCCGACCAATCGATCCGCCAGCACGATCAGCGCCAGCGTGGTGAATACAAAAATCGCCGAGACAGCGCCGACCAGCGGATCGAGCCGGTAACGCACATAGCCGAACAGCTTGAGCGGCAGCGTCTGGGTGTCGGGGCCGCCAAGGAAGGCGGCAAACGTCACGTCGTTCAGCGAGAACAGAAAGGACAAAAGCCCTGCACCCACGACCGAGGCCCAGATCTGCGGTATCGTCACGGTTGCGAAAACGCGCACCGGCCCTGCGCCGAGGCTGGCAGCAGCACTGGCGATTTCGGGGTTGAGCCGGTCGACCGCCGCCTGAATCGTCACAAGGCACAGCGGCACCACGATGATGAGATGCGCCGCCACCAGTCCGACCGGAGAGCCGAGCAGGTCGATTTCGGCCAGAAGAAGCAACAGCCCCACTGCCAGCACGACGACCGGAAAGACCAGTGGCGCCACGATCAGGCCGCTCAGTACGGCCTTCAGACGAGGGCTGCGCAGATGCGCCAGACCAAAGGCCAGCATCAACGCGCCAAGGACGGCCACGACGGTCACGACCGACGCAAGGATCAGGCTGACGCGCAACGAGGCCATGAACTCGGGGTCGCTCAGAAACCGCGCGATCCAGCGCGTGGACAGGCCGGGCGGCGGGAACACCAGAAAAGGCGAAGAGCTGAACCCGATCGACACGGCCACGGCAAGGGGCGCAAGGATGAACGCCATGACGACAAGGACAAAGGCAAGAAGGACCGGGTCGCGCGGAAGATGGCCTTTCATGCCGCAATCCTCCGTCCCAGAAGCCGGGCCAGCCACATCCCGAGGGCGAGCATCGCCAGCATGATGCCAAGGCTTGCGACCGACATTGCCGCAGCAAGCGGCCAGTTGAGCGTCTTTGACACCTGCTGCCAGATCAGCAGCGGAACGATCAGCACGCTGTCGCCGCCCACGAACAGTGCAAAGGCAAAGCCCGACAGCACGATCGAGGCGGTGACAAAGGCCGCAGCCCCAAGGCCCGGGCCGCAAAGCGGCAGCACGACCGCAAAGAACGCGCGCCAGGGCGAGGCGCCAAGGCTCATCGCCGCCGCCTCCAGGTCGTCGCCCACCTGCGATACGGCTGCGATCAGGGGAATGAGCGCGTAAGGGATCGAGATGTGGACAAGCGCAATCACCACGCCCGTCTCGGAGTACAGAAGTTTCAGCGCCGGCAGGCCAACCGCCTTCAGCGTCTGGTTTATCGCGCCGTTGTCGCCCATCAGCACGATCCACGCAAAGACCAGCACAACGAAGTTCGTCAGCAATGGCGACAGGACCAGCCCCAGAACCAGCCCCTTTCCCGCAAATCTTGCCCGCACCAGCCAATAGGCAAGCGGCAAGGACAGCACGAGGGTGATGCACGTCACCACAAGGGCCACGCGGGCGGTCAGCGCGAGTTTTCGCAGATAGAAGGGGTCGGTCAGGAAGGCCACGTAATGCGCCGGCGTGAACCCCGGGCGCATCAGCGCGCCAGGTTCGAACGTCCAGGTCGAGATTTGGACCAGCATCAACACGGGCAGCACGAAGAACACCGCAAGGAACAAAAGCCCCGGGGCAAGCGCCGAAAGGGCAAGCGTGCTGCGGCGCGGGCCGGTCATGCCAGGGCCGCTTCCGCCGGCAGCAGGCGCGCGTCTGCAGCGTCGAAGGCAAGGGTCACGGCATCGCCCACCGACAGGCCCACCGATCCGCCCACCGATCCGCCCACCGATCCGCCCACCGATCCGCGCACGGGCATGCCGAGCAGTGTCACATCAATCTCGGGTCCCCCTGCAAGGCGGGCCGAAAGGGTCAGGAAGGCTCCGCGAAAGGTCAATGCCGATACCGTGCCCGCCAACCGCACGCCCGGGTCGCCGGGTGTGGCAAGACGCAGCCGCTCGGGTCGGATGGCAAGCGATGCCGGGCCGGACGCGCGACCGGGCGGGATTGCCACCGGTGTGCCGTCTGACAGGCGGAACCCGTCGGGCGCCATTGTGCCGGTCACGATGTTGCTGTCGCCCAGAAACCGCGCCACGAAGGCCGAGGCGGGGCGATCGTAAAGCGCTTCCGGCGTGTCCACTTGCTGGATGACGCCATCCGCGAGCACCGCAATACGGTCGCTGAGCGTCAGCGCCTCGTCCTGATCATGCGTGACATAGATGAACGTGCGCCCCAGCTTGCGGTGCAGGTCGCGCAATTCGCGCTGCATGCGTTTGCGCAGCGCCAGGTCGAGCGCGCCAAGCGGTTCGTCCAGCAGCATCACGTCCGGCTCGATCGCCATCGCACGGGCCAGCGCAACCCGCTGCTGCTGCCCGCCCGAAAGCTGCGACGGATAGCGGCCCGCAAGATCAGCCAGCCCGACAAGGTCAAGTGCCGCCAGCGCGCGGCGGTCGCGCTCTGGCGCCGACATCGCGCGCATCTTCAGCCCGAAGGCCACGTTGCCTGCGACGGTCATGTGCGGGAAAAGGGCATAGCTCTGGAACACCACGCCGAGGTTGCGGCGATGGGGAGGAAGGTCGGTCACGTCCCGCCCCCCGATCTCGATCCGCCCTGCGCTCGGTTCGACAAAGCCGCCGATCATTCGCAGCAGCGTCGTTTTCCCCGAACCTGACGGCCCCAGCAGGGTAAAGAACTCGCCGTCGCGGATCTGCAGGTCTGTCGGCAGCAGCGCCGCTGACCGACCATAGGACTTGGCAACCCCGCTCAGGCTGACCTCGGCCATGCCCGCTCAGCCAGCGATCTCACGGTTCCAGAGATCAAGCCAGGCCGACTGGTTGGCGACGAACAGATCCCAGTCGATCGGATAGGCCTTCGCGATGTCGGCCCCGATCAGGATCTTGCGGCGCAGGGCCTCGTCCACCACGGCCTTGCTGTTGGTCGGGCCGGTATACATCAGCTTTGCCATCGCCACCTGCGGCTCGGGCGAGATCATGTGGTTGATGAACGCCTGCGCCGCCAGCTTGCGGTCCTCGGGCAGGTTCGCAGGCATCCCCAACCAGACGCCGATCGGGAACACGCCTTCGGTCGGGAAGACGAAATCGACCGGCAGGCCCTGATCCTGCATGAAATAGGCCTCGTTGTTGTACATCGGCGCAAGGTCCATGCCGTCGTTCTGAATCTGCGCCATGGAGGCGCCGAAATCGACGAACTGGGCACCCTTTTCGCGCAGCGCCTTGATCAGCGGGATGCCCTTGCTTTCCACATCGGCCATGCCACCCCCCGCCGCAACGGCGGCGGCGATCATGTTGTAGAAGGTTGCGCTGCCCGGTTCCGGGCGTTGGAAACCGACGCGGGCAGGGTCGATCCCGGGCTCGAACAGGTCTTTCCAACTGGTCGGCGCGTCCATCTTGTCGGTCCGGTACAGCAGACCCCAGGGATCGAACTCGATGTTGACGGCAAATTCCCCCAGAACCGCCTCGGCAGGCAGGTCGGCGATGTTGGTGACGATCGCGGGATCGATCTTGCCCAACAGCCCGCCCTGACCGATCGCCGAGCGGATCTCGAGGTCCGAAAACGCGATCACATCATGGGCCGGCACCGACTGCGTCGTGTCTCCGACCAGCGTCGGCACGGCATCGCGGCCCGACACCATATCGACCTTGACGCCCGATGCGGCCACGAAACTGTCGACCATCGCGGCCTTCTGGTTGTCGCCGTAGATGCCGCCATAGGTCAGGTAGGTGATGCCGGTCGCCGCCTGGGCCCGGCCCATGCGGCCGAACAGCGCCGACGTGGCGGCAGCCGCAACCGATGCGCGCAGCACGGTCCGGCGGGAAAGCGATCTGTGGGTCATGCTGACTCTCCTGTGTATCTCGTTCGGCGGAGGGTTTGCAGGCCGATCCAACGCCTGCCGGGAACGGCCAGCCCGCCACGACTGCCCCGACCATCCAATTGTCAGAGAAACTGCGATCAACGGGCAGACAAATCACTTTTTTGAACGTATCACTTCGGAGTTGTCCGAAGTGAGGCGCAGGTTCGATGAAAAAGGCCGACATCAACCTTCTTCGCATCTTTGCGGCTGTCGTCGAGGCGGGCGGTTTCACTGCGGCCCAAAGCGAACTGAACCTGTCGTTGCCGACGATTTCCGGACGCATCCGTGATCTGGAGATCCGGCTCGGCGTGCAACTCTGTGTGCGCGGCCGAACCGGATTTGCGCTGACCGAAGAGGGCGCAGCCGTTTACGACGAGGCACAGAAGGTGTTTGCGGCAGCCGACGGGTTTGATCGTCGCGCAAGCGGTCTGCGGTCTGCGATGACGGGCCAGATCACGCTGGGCCTCACCGACAACACGCTGACCGACAGCCGCGCGCCGGTCGAGGCAGCCCTCGCGCGGTTCTGCGACAAGGCGCCCGACGTTGTCCTGACGGTCGTCACCAAACCGCCCAACGAACTGCTTCGCGACATCCTGTCCGATCATGTGCAGGTGGCCGTCGCCAGCTTCCCGCGGCAGGCCCTCGGCCTGTCCTACGATGACCTCTACATCGAACCGCAATTGTTCTACTGCGGAGCAAAACATCCGCTGTTCCACCGCGATGATGCCGACATCGATATCGGCGACGTTCGGCTGCACCGACTTGTCGCACGCGGCTACTGGGGCGCGAGGGACATGAAGATTTTTGCCATCGCCGGTCCGGGGGCGATTGTCAGCGACATGGAAGCCGAAGCGCGGCTTATTCTTTCGGGGCACTTTCTGGGTTATCTGCCCGAGCATTTCGCGCGGCGGTTCGTCGAGGAAGGCCGGATGCGGGCGCTGCGACCAGGCCTGTTCGGATACCGTGCGATCTTTCAGCTTGCCTACAATCCGGCCAAGGCGCGCCGGCCCGTGGTCGCCGCGATGATCCAGGCCGTCTTGACGGAACTGAGGCAAGCCTGAAACACTGGGGCGCAAGGCAAGGGGTCGAGGCATGACGGAACGGAACTTCTGGCGAGTTGATCGCAATGGAAAGAACGGGGCCGGTCTGGTTCCGATAAGCCATGACTCCAGTGACACCGCCATCGACGGCGCTTTATCCCCGATGGCGCACACAGCCTATGCAGACCCGACCGGGCACTTCACCGCGGGGGTCTGGGCGTGCGATGCAGGGACGCTGGAGATCCGCAATCTTGCTGTCGACGAGGCGTGTTACCTGATCGAGGGGCGCGTGGTCATCACGGATGCGCACGGCAACTCCGAGGAATTCCATGCCGGCGAGGGCTTCTTGCTGCCCAGAGGGTTCACGGGAACGTGGCACATGCCGGTGGCGATCAGGAAGTACAACGCAATGCACAATCCGGACGGCCGGCTTCAGCCTCTCGAAGCCTGAAGGTCCGGCTGGCTGCATCTGCCGGACGCGCACAACAGCCGCTTTCTCGCGTGGTATCCGCAAAGGTCGGGCATGCCTGGCACGGCCGAAGACGCCGGTTGGCGGACACGCCGCTTTCATCCCGACACCTTCTTTCTACCGGTGGACAGGCCGTTTGCCGCAGGGATGACCTTGGCCGTCCCTGAACCCGGGGCGACCGCCTTTGGGGTGGCGCGGCCGTCCGTGCGTTGCAGGCTGGTCTGGCCGTGCATCTCCAGAACAGGCCGACCGCGCGAAAGCAAACGTCCGGAATGGGGATTTTAAGGACTGGAGTCCGCGAGCCAAACGCCGGACGCTCGCAGGAAGTGCTGCAGGATCGGGTTTGCCACGAACATCGCCACGCCTGCCTGCCGGCCGGCATCCGATATCAGGGCGAAATCCTTGACCATCTCTTGCAGCGTGAAGGCCGGGCTGAAGTCGCCCGCCTCGATCGCGCCCCGTTTGTACCCGATCCGAGGCGAGGCGACGGCGCTTTGGGTCAGAACCTCCAGCATCTGCGCCGCCGTCAGGCCACCCCGCGTGCCCAGCAACATCGCTTCGCCAAGGATCGGGGCCGTGGCCCCGACGAGCGTGTTGACCACCATCTTGCCGACGCCGATCCAGCCGATGTGAGGGGAAGGATGTGGGGGCATCAAACGCTCCGGAGTCGGATTTCCTGCAGCCCAGCCAGACGCTGCCCGGTGTGGCGCGGGCATTCCGACCGGAACGGGGATTTTGGCGCAGCGCCAACGCGACGCCCGATGCGGGCTGTCTCCGGCTTGGCTTTACAGGTGCGTAATACTGTATTACCGAAGGCTGAAGGGACCCGCACGCCGGGGCAGGATGGACAACGGAGGGATGAAGATGCGGCTCAAGGGGAAAGTGGCTCTGGTTACCGGCACGTCACGCGGCATCGGGCGGACGGTGGCCGAGGTGTTCGCCCGCGAAGGAGCGGTGGTCTATGCGGCCAGTTCCAGCAACCCGACCGGTGTTTATCCTGACGGAGTGACCGGGGTCGAACTGGACGTCGCCAACGAGCATCACTGGAAACGGGCGGTGGCGGACATCGTGGCCAGCCGTGGCCGGATTGACGTTCTGGTGAACAATGCCGGGATCGCGGTCTATGACGCCGTGCATGAGTGCAGCACAGAGAATTGGCGCAAGGTGCTGGGGGTCAACCAGGACGGACCGTTCTTCGGCATGCGCGAGGTGATCCCCCACATGAAGCAGCAAAAGGCCGGGTCGATCATCAACGTCTCGTCGGTCTGGGGCAAGGGGGCGGTGCCCGGGGCGCATGCCTATCATGCGACCAAGGGCGCGCTGATCATGATGACCAAGAACGCGGCGATCACCTATGTCGGTGACGGGATCCGGGTGAACTCGGTGCATCCCGGTTTCATCGACACGCCGCTGACGCAGGCGCAGGACCCGGGCATCAACGCCTATGTCATCGGTCTGACTCCGATGGGCCGGGCCGGCACGGCCATGGAAATTGCAATGGGATGCCTTTATCTGGCCAGCGACGAATCCGGCTTCACCACCGGCTCGGAAATGGTGATCGACGGCGGCTATCTGGCGCAATAGCCGGCCGTTCGATCTGCAATCCCATGGGACCGGTCGTGCCCGTCACCAGGGCACGGCTGCCTGTGTGAGGTTGCCCACCAAACCGGCTCGTTTCGACCAGAATGGAAACTTTTTGACCGCGCCCGCTGCGTCCGGGCTTTCATAGTCGGATCAGCGCTGGAAAAGCGGGCGACAAACAAATGGACATACCGTAATACGGTATTATAATGTTACTGAGTGAAAGGCCGGTGCGATTCCCCCCCGGACCGGCAAAGCGAAAGGGGTTCTCGGCCGCACCCGGGGAGGTTGGGCGCGTAAAGCCGTGAAAATTCACAATCATACGGGTCAGCAAGGCCCGCACCTGTCTGTTCGAAGAACCGGATGGCCGCTTGGCTGCAGGCTTTGTCGGGCTGGACAGACCATCAGGAGAGGAGAGACCACCCATGAAACATCTTGGATTTGCCTGCGCTTCCATGGCTCTGCTCGCTGCCCTGCCCCAGGTTTCTGTGGCGCAGACAGCGGACGAGTTGATGACGAGCCGGCTTGGCACAACAGAAGTCGATCCCGTGTTCAAGGACGCCTTCGCCCGGGCCGCGCTGCCCGTGACCGAAGCCATGCGGGCCAAGGCGCTGGAATGCTGGAACGCCAGCACTTGCGACACCGGAACCGGCGGCGAGATGACCGTGGCCTACGCCGACGGCTTTGGTGAAAACGTCTGGCGCCGCGTCACGGCGATGGAATTCATCATGCAGGCGCTGACCTATCCCGAGGTCGGCAAGATCATCTACACCTCGGGCCGGGGCGACGCGGCCAAGGCGATTTCCGACTTTCGCGCCTATATCGCGCAGGATGTCGATGTGATCGTGACCTTTGCCGACCATGGCGAGGCGCTGGCCCCCTCGATCCGCGAAGCGACCGAGGCGGGCATCACGGTGATCTTGCACAACGGCACCGAGTCCGGCACGGCGGGCACCGACTATGCCGCCAATATCGCCGAGGACATCTGCCTGATGGGCCGCGAGTTCCTGCGCGCGGTGCGTACCGGAAACCCCGAGGCGAACAACGTGGTGGCGCTTGGCGGCACCCCCGGCAACCCGCTGTCGAAGACCTGGCAGGATTGCGCGGTCGAAGAGGCGGCGACGCTGGGCGGGGTCGAGATCATCGCGCGTGAGGATACCAACTGGACTCAGGAAGGCACCTTTGCTGCTGTTTCGGCGGCGCTGGCACGGTTTGACGACATCGACGGCTATATTTATGAATATGCCGACGGGTTCCGGGGTGCGGTGCGCGCCTACGAATCCGCAGGCCGTCCGATGGATATCGTCGCCGCCATGCGCACCGACGAACAGGGGGTCTTCTGCGACCAGCAGAAAGCCGCGAACCCGAACTTCAAGATCTTCTATTCCTCGGGTCAGAACTTCCAGGCGCGTCTGGCGCTGACAGCAGGGATGATCGCCCATGCGGGCACCGCCATCCCGGCGCGGATGACCGTTCCCTTCTCGATGAAGGAAGGCAGCGTCGCGCTGTGCAACCCGGACTTGCCGGCCGAAATCTCGGTGTCCTCGCTGGTCGATGGCGAGACGCTGAAGGCGATGTTCGCCAAGTAGATCGCGCGCCTTGAAGCCGCAGCGACCGGCCTTCCGGCCGGTCGCAGTCTTTCCCGCGAACAAGGCTTGCCAAGGACGTCACCATGGCCGAACAGGTGCTGAAACTTGACAACGTGTCGAAGACCTATCCGGGGGTGCGGGCGCTCGATCACGTCACGATCGACTGCCTTGCGGGCGAAGTCCACGCGATCCTGGGCGAGAACGGGTCGGGCAAAAGCACCCTGATGAAGATCGCCAGCGGCACCGTCGCCCCGGATGGCGGCACGGTCGAGATCGCGGGCCGCAAGCTGGAACGGCCTGATCCGCGTCTGGCGCAGGGGCTGGGGCTCTCGACCGTCTATCAGGACGACAGTCTGGTGCGCGAACTGACCGTGGCGGAAAACCTGTACCTGGGCGCTGCCCCCGGCCTTGTGCCCTTTGGCATGCTGACCCGCTGGGCCGAGGCGCAGCTTGCACCCTTCGACCTTGGCATCTCTGCCACGGCGCTGGTCGAAAACCTGACGCCCGCCCACCGGCAGTTCGTCGAGATCGTCAAGGCCCTGCTGTCCAGCCCGCGCGTGCTGCTGCTGGACGAGCCGACCTCGACGCTGGACCTGAAAGGCGTGCAGAAACTGGCCGAACTGGTGCGCGCGGTGACCGCGCGCGGCACCGGGGTGATCTATGTCAGCCACCGTCTGCCCGAGATCCTCGATCTGGCCACCCGCGTGACGATCCTGCGCGACGGGGTGCATCGCGGGACATTCCCGGTGACGAAAGACCTGTCGGAACAGGATCTTGTGTCGCTGATGGTCGGGCGGGACGTGGTGCACGACGCCCAGACCAAACAGCCCCCCCGGCGCGATCGCCCGGTTCTGCGGGTGCAGGGGCTGCAGGGGCCGGGGTTCAGCGACATCAACTTTGAGGCCTACACCGGTGAGATTCTGGGTTTTGCCGGGGCCGAAGGCAACGGTCAGCGCGAGGCGATGCGGGCACTGGTCGGCCTGCAGGAAAGCCGCGCCGGAGTGGTGACGTGCCACGGGCAGACCGTCGATGTGACATCGCCCCGCAGCGCGTTGCGGTCCGGCGTGCTGTTCCTGTCGGCCGACCGGGCGGGCGAGTCGATCTTTCCCGATCTGATGGTGCGCAAGAACATGACCTTGCCGCGCCTGCATGAATTCCTGACCGGCGGGTTGGTGTCGGCCCGCGCCGAGGACAGCGAAGCGCAGGCGATGCGGCGCGACTTTGGCGTGGTCGCGGCGTCGCTGGAGACCCCGATCATCGGGCTGTCAGGCGGCAACCAGCAGAAATCCGTGCTGGCCCGCAGTTTTCGCACCGGGGCCAAGGCGGTGCTGATCGACGAGCCGACGCAAGGCGTGGATGCGGGCGCCCGCCACGACATCTACCTCGCGATCCGCGACAACATCCGCGAGGATGGCGTGCTGATCATCAACTCGTCCGATGCGCAGGAGCTGGCCGAAATCTGCGACCGCGTGCTGGTCTTCAGCCGGGGCAAGATCGTGGCCGAACTGACCGGCGACGAGGTGACGGAAAGCACCATCGTCGGCAGTTTCCTGACGATGCGAGACACGCTGGACAGGCGCGTGGATCGTGAAAAAGGCACCTTCGCGCGGGTGCTGGACACGATCGTTTCCGGAACGGCGACCTGGTGGGTGCCGTTGGCGTTGCTGGCCTGCCTGACGCTGATCGTCGGGCTCTATGCGGCCAGTCAGTCGGACGTCTTTCTGAAAAAGGTGAACATCCGCCATATCCTGCTGGCCACAGCACCCGCTGCAATGGTCGCGATGGCGCAGTTGCAGGTGCTTCTGGTGCGGGGGCTGGATGTGTCTGTCGGGTCGCTGATGAGCCTGACCGTGGTGGTGGCGTCTTTCATCATTCCGATGGGCGGGTCGCTGCCCGTCGTGCTTTTGGGCATCACGCTGTGCCTGCTGCTGGGTCTGCTGGTGGGGCTGATCAACGGCGGTCTGATCCGCTATGGCCGGATCAATGCAGTGATCACCACCATCGCCATGCTCAGCGTGCTGCAAGGGGCCGCCCTGATCGGCCGACCGACGCCGGGCGGTCTGGTCAGCCAGGAGTTCACCGAATTGTTGCGGACGCGCATCGGGTTTCTGCCGATCTCGGTCTTCGTGCTGGCGGCGTTTGCTGTGGTGGGCGACTGGTGGCTGCATCGCACCCGTTCCGGGCTCGAGGCCAAAGCCGTGGGTTTTCGCGAAGAGGCCGCGCGGCGCAACGGGGTAAGGGTCACCTTTGTGCACATCCGCGCTTATGGGATGGCCGCGGTGATGACAGTGCTGGCGGGGTTCTTCCTGGCGTCCGAAGTGGGCGTCGGCGCGCCCACGGTCGGGCAAGGCTATGCCCTGACGTCGATCGCCGCTGCCGTTCTGGGGGGCGCGTCGCTTGCGGGCGGGCGCGGGTCGTTCGGCGGGGCGCTGTTCGGCGCGTTCTTCTTCACCCTGATGGTGAACGTGATCACTCTTCTGGGCCTGTCCACCGCTTTCGGCATCATCGCCAGCGGTGCCATGACATTGCTCGCGATCTTCCTGTACTCCGGTTTGGGCGAATTCGAACGGCTGGTATCGCGAGTGTTGCGCAAGCGCGGCACAGTCATGGCTCCGGCGGAGTAGGGCCATGACCGACCTGTCACATCAGAAGGTGCCGATGCCCGATCCGACCTCCCGCCGCGGAATTCAGGTCAACATGCGGTTTGCGGCGGTCTGGGTCGCGCTTGTGATCCTTTTGGGGATCGGGGCACTGATCCTGCCGCGCACCGTGTCGCCCGGGGCCATGCTCAGCATTCTGCCCTTTGCCGCGTTCCTGACGATTGCGGCGATGGGTCAGGCCCTCGTGATCATGGCGCGGGGGATCGACCTGTCGGTGCCCGCCATCGTGACCCTGTCGTCCACCGTGCTGTTGGGGTTCGGCGGCGGGGCCGACGGCAGCATCGCCGTGGGCGCCGGAATGGCTCTGCTTTTGGCCGTGGCGGTGGGTGCGGTGAACGGATTTTTCGTGGCGGTGCTGAAGCTGAATGCCCTGATCGTGACGCTGGCCGTCGGGGCCATCGTGTCGGGCATCACGCTGTGGTACCGTCAGGGCTTGCCTGCCGAAGCCGCCGTTCCGACCGCGCTGGCGGAATTCGGCTCGACACGTCTCGGCGGCCTGAACACCGCCGTCTGGGTCGCCGCAGCGCTGACCGTGCTGTTCGCCGTTTTGCTGCGCCGCACCCAGATCGGCCGCCGGTTCGAGGCGGTGGGGGCCAATCCGCGTGCCGCCCACGCCACGGGGGTCGAGGTGACGCGCTATCAGGCCGGGGCGTTCGTGGTGGCGGCGTTCCTGTACGGGGTGGTCGGCATCTTGCTGTCGGCCTTCATCCGGAACCCGACGCTCGAAGTGGGCAATCCCTACCTTCTGGCCCCGATCGCGGCGGCGGTGCTTGGCGGTACCGCCATCTCGGGGGGCATCGGCAGCATGATCTCCGTGGCCGGAGCCGCGCTGTTTTTGACCCAGCTGGACCAGTCGCTGAAGGTGATGGGTCTGCCGACCTCGTGGCAGATGATCATTCAGGGCGTGGCAATTGCCCTCGGGATGTACTTTTCGGAAGTGACCGGCAGACGGACGCGCAGATAACGCCGGGTCCCGCCTCGATCATCTCCGGTCCCCAGAGATCCCACGGCTGCGGGCGGGTGAAATCCTTGCTCTGCCCTCACAGCCTGACCGGCTCTTCTGACCGGGCGCCCGTCACCACAGCCTCCAGGAACGCAATCGTGTCCACCATCTGCGCGCCGGCGATGGGATAGCTGGCCCTGCCCCGCACGGCCCGGGCAAAGGCCGGCAGATTGTCGCGGACCGGTTCCGCAGAGGTCACGTCGGTCACCGAGATCGGTTCCGCCTTCGGTCCTTCGGTCGCGATCCAGCCGTCCGGTGCTTCGACATGGACGCGGTCACGGACGTCGACCCATTTCTGCGACCGAAATGCTGCAAACCGCGCGACGAACGGCATGGCGGTCACCCCACCCGTTCGTCGCTGTGGGGTAACCCTGGCAGGCAGGCCGCCGCCGCACCGGAGGCAAGTTTTCCCGAAATGGAAATCCTGCGTCGCAACGCGGTCCGGCACAGACAACTTGGGGCTAAGACGTCACTCGCGCCCGGCCGGCGTGCGCTTTTCATACTCGATGATCGCCAACTCGCCGGCATGCACGATGTGATGGGCGCAGGCGTCGCTTGTGGCCTTCGGGTCGCGGCGCAGGGCCGCGTCGATGATGGTCGACACTTCGTCTATCGACACCGCCACCCGGCTTTCGTCGACAAACGCAAAGCGGCGGAAGATCGCGATGCGGGCATGGATCGAGTGCAGAACCTCGATCAGAACCTCGTTTCCCGCACCTTGCAGCAGCAGACGATAGAAGTCGGCCTTCCATTCTTCGCGTGACGCGATGCTGCCATGGCGATAGTCCGGCTCGATCCGGTCGCGCAGGGCTGCAAGGGCTGCGGCTGTCGCGTCGCTGGCATTCAGCGCGAACAACTGCCCCATCAGACCTTCCAGCGAGGCGCGAACCACATACAGCGCCCGGATTTCCGAGGCGGTCAGCACGGCCACGATCGGCCCCTTGCTGGGCAGCATCCGGATCAGATGTTCGGTCTCCAACTGCCGCAGCGCCTCGCGCACCACGGTGCGCGACACGCCATAGGCATCGCACAGCGTGCCTTCCACCAGACGTTCCCCTGCGGAAAAATTGCCGTTCAGGATGTCTTCGCGGATCAGCTTGACAACCTGCTGTCGCAAGGGTGCGGCCGTTCGTTCGATGATGGACGTCGCAGCCACTTTGCCGGGTTCCCTTCCTTCTGCGCCGATAGCGTATGACAGCAGTACGGGTTTTTCGCAAGCCAAGCTTACCGTCTGCCGGTCATACACCCCCTGTCAGCCGACCGTCACCCCACCACAGACGAACAGCGTTTGCCCGGTGACGAACCCCGCCCGGTCATCGCAGAAAAAGCTGACGGCATTGGCCACATCCTCGGGTGTGCCCATCCGGCCCAACGGCACGTTGTCGATGATCTCGCGGGTGCCGGGGACGTCGGGCGGGTTGTTGACCCAGAAGGCGGTGGTGGCAATCGGCCCCGGTGCCACGCAGTTGACGGTGATCCGGTCGCCCGCCAGTTCCAGCGCCCAGGTGCGCGCCATCGACTGCAACGCGCCCTTGGTGCCGCTGTAGAGCGTACGACTGATCTTGCCCTTGGTGACCCGGCTGGTGTTGATCACCACCCGCCCGCCGCCCCGTGCCCGCATCGAGGGTACCGCGAGTTGCGTGCAGGCAATCGCCGTGCGGACGTTCAGGTGCATCAGCCGGTCGAAATCGGCGAGGTTCACCTCTTGCAGCAGACCGGGTGCCACGATCCCGACGTTGTTCATCAACACATCGACCCCCCTGTCCGCCACCACCAGGGCCATCGCCTCCTGCGTCGCAGCAAGGTCTGACAGATCGACGATCCGGGCATCGGCCTGCAGGCTGGCCACGTCCGGTGTCACGATGTCGAGCACCGTCACCCGAAACCCGTCCTGCTGCAGGCGCAAGGCAATCGCCAGCCCGATGTTGCGCGCGCCGCCGGTGACGACGGCGGATTTCATTGCCATCGCCTTACGCGTCCACCGTCTCGCGGGCCTTCGAGATGACAAAGCCCGCATAGCCCGCTGCCGTCGCCTCTTCCAGCCGCTGGACGTACGCCCCCATGCCCCCCATGAAGAACATCACCGCCCGAGGTTTTCCCGGGATTTCGGTGCCCATCGCCCACCAGTCGATCTTGGTGAACAGCGTGCCATCGGCAATTGCGATGCAATCGTCCAGCCATTGCTGTTCGGCGTCCGGGGTCGCCTCGAACGTCGCAGCCCCCATGCCATCGACGGCGACTATGGTGTTGGCGACCCATTCGCATTGCCATTCGATCGCGGGGGGCTGGTTGGTGAACGGGCCGGGGGGGCCATAGATCGTGAACATGTTTGCAAAGCCCGCCGGGCACATCCCGAAATGCGCGCGCGGCCCGTGTGCCCAATGGTCTTTCAGCTTTTGCCCGCCGCGCCCACGAAAATCTATGCGGCTGAAGTTGCCGGTGACGCTGTCGAACCCGGTGGCAAAGATGATCACGTCGAGTTCGACCTCTGCCCCGCTTTTCAGACGGATGCCCTTGGGGGTGATTTCTGCCATCGGGTCTTCGGCGATGTCGATCACATCGACCGTCGGAAGGTTGAACGTCTCGAAGTATCCCGCATCGCACAGCGGGCGGCGGGCATAAAGCGTGTAGGGCGTCAGTTTGCGCGCCTTTTCTGGGTCTTTGACGATCTGCGCGATCTTGCCGCGCACGAATTTCGCGGCCTCTTCGTTCGACGCCTCGGATATGCCGATGTCGGCAAAAGTGCCGAACATGAAGCGGAATCCGCCGCCCTTCTGCCAGTTCTCCTCGAAAACCCGTTCACGCTCTTCGGCCGACACGCTCATCGCCGGAACCGCACTTTCAGTGAAGCCAAAGCAGGTACCCGACCGCAGAACCGAGTCGAAATATCCCGCAAGGTCATTCCTGATCGCCGCCACCTCGTGTTTCGGCATCGGGCCATGGCGGGCTGGAACCGAATATTGCGGGCGACGCTGAAACACCGTCAGCGATTTCGACCGCGGCCCCAGTTCGGTGATCAGTTGCACGCCGGTCGATCCTGTGCCGATCACCCCCACCCGCTTGTCGGCAAAGTCGATCTCGTGGTGCGGCCAGCGCGAGGTGTGATAGGTATCGCCGGTGAACGTCTCCATTCCCTTGAACTTGGGGATGTTCGGGGCCGACAGCAGGCCAAGACCCGTCACCAGCCACTTGGCCGACACCCGCTCGCCGGTGTCGGTTTCGATGTCCCATCGGTTGGTGGCGTCGTTGAACCAGGCCTGGGTCACAGAGGTGCTGAACCGGATGCTGCGACGCAGGTCATAGCGGTCAGCGACATGTTCGAGATAGGACAGGATTTCCGGCTGCCGGGGATAGCGGTCCGACCATTCCCATTCGTCATAAAGTCTGGGATCGAAGGAATAGCTGTAGACAAAGCTTTCGGTATCCGACCGCGCGCCGGGATAGCGGTTCCAGTACCAGGTGCCGCCCACGCCGCCCGCCTTGTCAAAGACCCGGACAGACAGGCCCTTGTCATTGCGCAGCTTGTGCAACTGGCACAGCCCGGCAAATCCAGCCCCCAGAATAACGACGTCAAGCTGTTCGACCGGACCGTCCTTGGTTGTCGCAGACACGTTCATGGCAAACTCCTCCCTCTCGCTTCGGATCGGCCCGTCGCAAGGTGCGGGAGCCGCCTCCTTATCCGAATATGGTATTACCGTAATACAGGACGCCGCGAGTCTGCAAGCCCCTAAAGCCGCGGGGTCGGCAGATCGGCGTGGAACAGATAGGTGCCGTCGCCTTGCGCCGCCATCACGCCCAGACCGGGCCACGGGAAATGATACCCGTGATAGCGGATGCCGTGGCGGGTCACCTCGGCGAAGACTTCGGCCTTGGCGGCGGCCCCCTGCAGAGGGTCGGTATCATAATCCATGTGAAAAAACCATTCCGGGTGGATCGGATCATAGACCTGATGATGCGCCAGATCGCCAGTAAAGATCACCTTTTCCCCGCCGTTCTCAAAGATATAGCCGCACATCCCTGCCGAATGCCCCGCCACCGACATCGCTGTCACGCCCGGCACCACCTCGGTGCCCGGAACGGCGATCTGCATCCGGTCGCGGTAGGGCGCAACGGCCTGCAAGGTGCCCTCGGTCCAGATCTTGCGGAAATCGTTGCGGATCAGGTTGGCAGGGTCGGTCCATTCGTCCCGGTCGACCTGGGTGACCACCAGCGTTGCATTGGGAAACACCGCCGATCCGTCGGGGTGGATCAGGCCATAGGAATGGTCGGGATGCAGGTGGGTCATCAGCACCATGTCGATCTCCTCGGGCGCGTGGCCGGCAGCGGCGAGGTTCTCCGGAAACCGCCCCATCCTGTCGCCGAACATCTTCGAGGCCTGCCCCATCCCGGCGTCGATCAGGATCAGACGGTCGCCGGTGTTCATCACGACCGGGTTCAAATCCATCGGAATGTGGTCGGACGGCAGCCGATGCTCTGCCTGCAACCGCGCCATCTCTTCGGGAGCGGCGTTGGGAAAGATCCCCTCGTAGCCGTGGTGGATATAGCCGTCCCAGACGACCGTCCCCTCCCATCCGCCGAGGTTGAAACGATACCAACCGGCGTTCTGGCTGCGGCGAAACTCTGCGGGCATGTGGACCTCCTCCCAGGGGATGCGACCGGGGGAACGGCTCTGCGGCGCGGCTTGCCGGTCGGGTTCGTTCTGCCACGTCGCTGTTGAACTGGCAAGTATGCCCGTAATACCGTATTCGGGAATGTGGGGCGGGATGGAGAGATCGATCATGGCTGCGGACCGTAAACTGCTGATTGTCGGGGCGACGGGTCTTGCCGGGGGCCATGCCGCCCAGGCGGCGCTGGCGGCGGGGTGGCATGTCACCGGCCTGTCGCGGGGCGCAGTGCCCGATGCGCCGTGGCAGCGGCATGTGGCGCTGGATTTACGCGACGCACGCGCGGCACGCGGGGCACTGAAGCACCTCGATGACCTCACCCACCTGTTCATCTGCACCTGGGCCAGACACGATACCGAGGCCGAAAATGTGGCCGTCAACCGCGCGATGCTTGAGACGCTGTTTGATGCCCTGCCCGACGGCCCCCTGCAGCACATCGCCCTTGTGACAGGGCTGAAACATTACCTCGGCCCGTTCGAAAGCTATGGCACCGCGAAACCCTATGCGCCGTTTCTGGAAAGCCAACCGCGCCTGCCAGTGGCGAATTTCTATTATGATCAGGAGGATGTGGTATTTTTCGCCGGTGCCGCGCGACAGGCACGCTGGTCGGTGCACCGCCCGCACACCATGATCGGCCTTGCCTTGGGCAACGCGATGAACATGGCAGTGACGCTGGCGGTGTATGCTTCCATCTGCCGCGAAACGGGGCGTCCCTTCCGGTTTCCAGGATCGCCCGAGCAATACAAGGCCGTGGCCGATGTGACCGACGCCCGCCTGCTGGCCCGTCAACTGCTGTGGGCCGCCGAGACGCCCGCCACCGCGAACCTGCCCTTCAATACCGCCAACGGTGATCTGTTCCGCTGGTACTGGTTGTGGGACAGGATCGCCGCCTATTTCGAGCTGGCTGCAGCCCCCTACCCCGGCCACGCCACGCCGCTGGCCACCCAGATGGCCGACGCAAGTCCGATCTGGGATGCGATGGTGGCGACGCACGCGCTGCAACCCTGGCCCCTGCATCGTCTGGCCTCGTTCTGGCACACGGACGCCGATCTCGGGCGCGAGATCGAGTGTTTCACCGACATGACCAACAGCCGGCGTCTGGGCTTTCATGACCATCAGATCACGACCGACAGCTTTACCGACGTCTTCGATGCCCTGCGGGCGCAGCGGGTCATACCGGACTGAGCCGGGCGTGTTGCCCTGCAGCGGGGTCTTGCGCCGGATCATAAGTCCGTAGTATCGTATTATGGTAATAGCGTCTGCGGGTCGCACCGTCGAATCTGCCCCATCAGGAGATGTCTCATGTCACTGGCGCAATGGACCAGTTCGGCACAGGCCAGTGTTCTGGACGGCATTCCGTGCGATCTGTTCATCGACGGGGCGTGGGTCCCGACGCCCCGATCCTTTGCCGTGACCAACCCCGCAAACGGAGAGGTGATTGCACAGGTAGCCGACGCGGATGCAGCCATGGCGATGCGGTCGCTTGATGCCGCCGTGGCCGCCCAGAATGCCTGGCGCGCCGTTCCGCCCCGCAAACGCGCCGGCCTGATGCACGCGGCGCACCGTTCGATGCTTGAACGGGCCGACAGTTTCGCCCATGTCATGACGCTGGAAAGCGGCAAGCCGCTGACCGAGGCGCGGGCCGAGTTCGGCCTTTCGGCCGACTTCCTGCTGTGGTTCGCCGAACAGGTGGCGCATGTCCACGGCACTTATGCCGAATCGTCGAACGGCGGCTTTCGCGTGGTCACCTCGCATCAGCCGGTCGGGCCCTGCCTGCTGATAACACCATGGAACTTTCCGCTGCTGATGATCGTGCGCAAGGCCGGGGCGGCGCTGGCGGCGGGCTGCACGGTGGTTGCGAAATCGGCGCAGGAGACGCCGCTGACTTGCGCCCTGTTCGTGCAGGTGCTTGAAGATGCCGGGTTCCCCAGGGGCGTGATGAACCTTTTGCATGCGTCGGACGCCGCGATGATCAGCCAGAGCCTGATGCGCGACCCGCGTCTGCGCAAGGTCAGCTTTACCGGGTCGACCCGTGTCGGGTCGGTCCTGATGCAGCAAGGGGCCCAGCACATCCTGAACCTGTCGCTGGAACTGGGCGGCGACGGCCCCTTCGTCGTGCTGGAAGATGCCGACATTCCCCGCGCCGTCGAACACGCGATCATCTGCAAGTTCCGCAACGCCGGGCAGGCCTGCGTTGCCGCCAACCGCATCATCGTCGACCGCAAGGTCGAGGCCGACTTCACCGCCCGGTTCGTCGCCCGTGTCCGCGCGCTGACCGTGGGCGACGGGATGGGACCGGTGGATGTGGGTCCGATGATCTCGGCCCGTCAGCGCGACCGGTTGCCCGCGATGATCGACGCGCTGGTGGCGGCAGGCGCGGAAGTGCTGACCGGGGGCAAACCGCTGCCCGGGCCCGGGCATTTCTTCGAGCCGACCGTGCTGCGGTTTGATACGCCCAACGACGTGATGTGCAGCAACGAACTTTTCGCCCCGATTGCCGCAATCTTTGCGGTCGACGGCATGGAACAGGCGATCCGCTTTGCCAATACCACCCGCTATGGCCTTGCCTCCTACCTCTTTACCCGCGACCTCAGCCGTGCCGTGGCACTGGCGGAACGGCTCGATTTCGGAATGGTCGGGGTCAACCGCGGCATCATGGCCGATCCGGCCGCGCCCTTTGGCGGGATCAAGGCCTCCGGTATCGGACGCGAAGCTGGCAAGGACGGGATCTACGAATTCATGGAGCCGAAGTACATGGCGCTGACCATTGACGATCCGCTGGTAGAGGCGTGACCGCACCCCGCGAACTGGGGCTGGTTCGCCAGCCGAAACAGGTGCTGTTCGGCCCCGGCCAGCGCAGCCAGTTGCCGTTTGTCGCGGCAAGCCTGGCCCGGCGTGCGCTGATCATCACCGATGCGCGCATGGCCACCACTTCCGAATTCGCCGCGATGCGCGCCGGGGTCGAGGCGGCAGGCGTCGAAGTGGCCCTGTTCGATCGGGCCCGGCCCGACCTGCCGCGCAGCGACATTCTGGCCGTGGTGGCGGCCCACAAGGGCACCCGGATCGACGCCATCATCGGCATCGGCGGCGGGTCCTGCCTCGACCTTGCCAAGATCGTCTCGGTCGTACTGGCCAACGGTGGCGAGGTGCGCGACTATTACGGCGAGTTCAAGGTGCCGGGGCCGGGCATCCCGGTGATCTGCGTGCCCACCACCGGCGGCACCGGGGCCGAGGTGACGTGCATCGCGGTGATCTTCGACGACGAGGCCCGCATGAAGGTCGGCGTCGCCAGCCCGCATCTGGAACCCGTCTCGGCCATCATCGACCCGGAACTGACCCTGACCTGCCCCCCCGGTCTGACGGCGGCGACAGCGGCGGATGCGCTGTCGCATCTGGTGGAAGCCTACACCGCGCGCTTCAAGGACCCGGCACCCGCCGATATCGCGTCAAAGCTGTACGTCGGCAAGAACCGCATCACCGACATGTTCTGCGCCAAGGGGCTGGAGGTGATCAACCAGGCCCTCGCCCGCGTCGTGGCCGACCCGATGGACCTTGCCGCGCGGGGTGACATGATGTTCGCGGCATATTGCGCAGGGATGGCGATCAACACCACCGGCACGGCCGCCTGCCACGCCATTCAGGCGCCGATTGCCGCCGTTTCGCACGCGCCGCACGGCTTTGGCGTGGGCGCGCTGCTGCCTTACGTCATGCGGTTCAACCTGCCCGCGCGCGTCAGGGAATTCGCCGAGATCGGCCGGATTCTGGGGGTGGCCGACCCCGCCTCGCCCCCCCTCGATCAGGCCCGCGCAGGCATCCTGCGGATCGAGGCGCTGCTGGCCATCGCCGGCGCGCCGCTGAACCTTGCCGACCTTGGCCTGCGGCCCGAACACTTTGCGCAGGTGGCGGCGGCGGCAATGAAAGCGACCCGTCTGACCGTGAACAACCCGCGCGAAATGACCGAGGCCGCCGTCATGGACCTGCTGCAACGCGGGTATGCTGATGACCGCACATGGTGGGACGCGCCCTAGGTCTGGCCCCGCCTTGTCAGCAGCGCCTTGAAATCATTTCTGCTGGCGGTCGCCGCTACTTGCTGGTTGTCGACTTCTTGCGCACCAAGGCAGGAAATCCCCGCCGCGCTTGACGGCCAGTCTGCGGCGCGTCGAGCCCGCAAAGATCGAAAGCACCGGCGACTTGGCCCGCTGCCATGGCGATATCCTCGCCCCGGACCTGTGTTGCTGCGATCCGCTGGAAGGCGGCGGTGTTCGCCGCCCCGAGCCTTTGCCTGGCCAGCATGTCCGGGGCGTCGGACGCAACTTCAAGACCGATGGGTAAGGCTTCCTTCAGGTCGGCCGCGCGGGCCGGGTCCAGTGCCTCGGCTGAATTTCGCCGCACGGGAGCGGGTCGCGCCGGGTGGCGCCGGTGGACAAGACCGGCTGCAACCCGGGTTGACCGCTTCAGCCTTTTCGTGCTCCCGGCCACCTGCGGCGCGAAGAGGTGTCGCTGTCGATCATCAGATTGATCAGAAAGGCCACGGCCTTGTGCATCTGTGCCTGATCATCCTCCGGACTGGACGCGTTGGCCGGACTGGACTCGTTGGAATGAGCGGCGGCGGCGTCGTAAAGGACTCCTGCGATGTCGTGCGGGGGCAGGATACCGCGGTCGTACAGCGCCAGCAGCAGGGACTCGCAGATGGCAAGGGCCGCAACGCCCTGAACGTCTTGCAGGGCTGCAATCGCCGTGACCGTGGACCGTGCCATTTTACGATTCCTTCAAAGACCGGAACAATCACAGCTTGTCGGTCGATCATGACCGGGTTCGGTGTCATCATGGACCGCACGCATCAGGACCTTGCTGATCCAGATCAACATCAGGCGCAAAGCCTGCTGGTAGAACGCGGTGCTGACCATTGCTTTCCGGCACAGCCGCAGAATTGCCCGGAGGTGGCGCATGTCGATAGATACCAGCCCACTGGCGCGCAAGTTGGCAAGCTTCATGATCCTTTCGGCCGCAGAACTTGCGGTGCTGGAGCGGCTGCACCAGCGGCGGCGGGTGTTTGTAGCGGGCAAGGATCTGGTTCATCAGGGGCAGTCGAAACAGGCCGCCTATATCCTGGCGAAGGGTTGGGCCGCGTCCTACAAGATCCTGGAGGATGGCGAGCGGCAGATCGTGGATTTTCAGGTTCCGGGCGATTTTCTGGGGCTGCGCAGCACATTGCTGCGGATATCTGATCACAGTATCGAACCTGTGACCGATATCGAGGTGTCCGAGGTTCTGGTGTCGGACCTCTTGGATGCGTTCGGGGAAAATCACCGGCTGTCCACGGCCCTGCTGTGGGCGGCGTCGCGCGACGAGGCGATGGTGGTCGAGCATCTGGTCAACATCGGCCGCCGGACCGGGTCGCGGCGGGTGGCGCATTTCCTGCTGGAGTTGGGCGTCAGGCTGACCCTGGTCGGCATCGGCACCCGGGCAGGCTATGACTGCCCGTTGACGCAGTACCTGATGGCCGATGCCCTGGGGTTGAGCGCGGTCCACGTCAACCGCTGCCTGCGCCAGTTGCGCGAAGACGGGCTCGTCACCTTTCAGGGCGGACAGGTGGAGTTTACCGACCACAGCGGTCTGGTGGCGTTCGCGCAATTCGATCCGGCTTATCTTGATCAGGCCGGGCCGCTGTTGCGCTAGAAGCCGCATATCCTGCCGATCAGATCCGCCCCAGCAGCATCAGCACGACAATGATGAGCAGGACCGTGCCCAGCACGCCCATGCCGGCATGGCCGTAACCATACCCATAACCGGCGAAGCGCCCGCTGAAACCACCAAGCAGCGCGATGACAAGCAGAATGATGAGGATCGTCCCAAGTGACATGTCCGGTCTCCGGTTGGGCGGGAAGGGGCTTGGCGGGTTGACGCGGACCTTCCCGGTTGCGTAGCAACGCAGCCCGCGGGCCGCGCCAGGTTGCCTGATCGTCCCGACGCTTTTTCCGGCACGGGAACGCCCTTTCGGGGATGGCCTTGGCCGTTGAAGGCGTGGCAGACACACTGAAAGACGAGATACGCGCCACGCGCTTCAAAGGCTGTCGGACGAGGTATACGCCGACCGAATTGTCGGTCAGCCAGGTTCACGATGAATGATTCCGGTCGCCGTCGTACTGATGCAGGTTGGTACGAGAGTATTTCTTTCGGGCCGCGCCCAAAGAAACCGGGTTTGCCGAAAGCCCGCCCGCCCAGATACGGACGACACCGTCCTGGCACAAGACCACTGAAGCCCCGTTTGACGCCCCGAGCGCCGGACCGGTTTGGCCGACGCATTGTCAGGCCCTGATGATCCCTTTCAGGGCCCTGGTCCCGGACGCATCGCCAAAGGTGCCGGTGAAGATGTGGTCCCGCAAGACATGGTGCGTCACCCGTTGCAGCGGGTCCACCCTTGTGGCTGCGAGGGTCTTGAACAGCATCGGGATCGTCACTGTCGATCATGCTGATCGCACCCGGCGAAGACAACGGCGCCGTCAGCAAGGTCGCGAGGCCAAAGCGGCCTGCGCCGGCAATCAACCGCCTTGATCGGACGATCTTTCGGGTCTGCAAGTTCAATGTCAGGACCGGTCTCATCCCGAAAGCACGGTTGTGAACCAGGTGCCGGTCCTGACTGGCAGGGACAAACGGAACAGGCTTGCGCCTGCCTGATACGGTGCGGAAACCGGTGCACCGATCGAGGTTGGTCAAGCCACCGCTTTCGAGGGATGCGACGCAGGCCCTGCTGCGCCATCAGCCAATACCCGCGTGCCGATCCGGCCCTCGATGATCGCGCGGGCGTCCTGCAGGCGGCCGATCCCGGCGAGTTTGCCGCCCGCCCGGACGAAGTCGCAGGCAGCCGTGATCTTGGGGCCCATCGACCCGGGGGGAAAGGTCATCCCGGCCAGCACATCAGGCGTGGTGGCGGCAATGGCGGCCTGTTCCGGTGTGCCCCAGTCTGAAAACACCGCCTCGACGTCGGTCAGCATCAAAAGCGCGTCTGCCTGCAGGGCCTTGGCCAGTAGACCGGCCGTTCGGTCCTTGTCGATCACCGCCTCGACCCCCTCCATCTGACCGGACCTGTTGCGGACAACCGGAATGCCGCCCCCGCCCGCGCATATGACGCAGACCCCGGCCTCGACCAGCAGGCGGATCGGCTCAAGGCCAAGGAGTGCCACCGGAAGCGGCGATGGCACCACCCGTCGCAAGCCGCCTGTCGCCTCGCTGACCATCGACCAGCGGTGTTCGGCACCCACTTCCTTGCCCTCTTGCGCGGTATAGACCGGGCCGATGGGTTTGGTCGGCTGGACAAAGGCGGGGTCATCCGGGTCCACCTCCACCCGCGTCAGCAGGGTCGCGACGTTTGATCCCGGCGGCAGGGCGTTCATCAGCTCCTGCTCGATCAGATAGCCGATCATGCCTTCGGTTTCCGCCCCCAGCACATCCAGCGGCCACAGCGTGCCCGGCGCATACGCCGCCGCCTGCAACGCCATCAGCCCCACCTGCGGGCCGTTGCCATGCGCCACGATGATCTGGTGATCGCGCGCGAGGTCAGCCAGCGCCATCCCCGCCACCCGCACATTCGCATGCTGCGCCAGGTATGTCATCGGCTCGCCACGTTTCAGCAGGGCGTTGCCACCCAGGGCGACCACGATGCGCATTCAGGCCCCCAACGTGGCGACAAGCACCGCCTTGATCGTGTGCATCCGGTTTTCCGCCTGATCGAACACCACCGAGGCGGCGGATTCGAACACCTCCTCCGTCACCTCCATGCTGGCGATGCCATGGGCCTGAAAGATCGCCTCGCCGATTTCGGTCTCGCGGTTGTGAAAGGCGGGCAGGCAGTGCAGGAACTTGGTGTAGGGATTGCCGGTCAGGTCCATCACCGCCTGCGTCACGGCATAGGGCGACAGCAGCGCAATGCGGTCGGCCCAGACCGATTCGGGTTCTCCCATCGACACCCAGACATCGGTATAGAGGTAATCGCAGCCCTCGGCCCCTTCCGCCAGCGTATCGGTCAGGGTGATCCGCGCGCCGGTGGTTTCGGCAGTCGTGCGGCATCGGGTGACAAGCGCCGGGTCGGGCCAAAGGCTTTGCGGGCCGCACAGGCGGATATCCATCCCGATCAGCGCGGCCCCCACCAGAAGCGACGCCGCCATGTTGCCACCGGTGTCGCCCAGAAAGCAGAAGGCCACATCCGACAGATGCTTGTGGGTGTATTCCTGCATGGTCAGGAAGTCGGCCAGCACCTGCGTGGGGTGGAATTCATCGGTCAGGCCGTTGTACACTGGCACGCCCGACCAGGCCGCCAGCACCTCGGCATCCGATTGCCTGAAGCCGCGGTATTCGATGGCGTCGAACATCCGGCCCAGCACGCGGGCGGTATCGCGCGTGGTTTCCTTGTGGCCGATATGGCTGCCCGAGGGGCCGATCTAGGTCACATGCGCGCCCTGATCATGGGCGGCCAGCTCAAAGCCGCTGCGGGTGCGGGTGCTGTCCTTCTCGAAGATCAGCGCGATGTTCTTGCCCCGAAGCCGAGGCTGTTCGGTGCCCGCGCGTTTGGCAGACTTGAGATCGCGCGCGAGGTGCAGCAGCGCGCGGATCTCGTCCGGGGTGAAATCCAGCAGTTTCAGGAAACTGCGGCCGTGGAGGTTCTGAGGCATGGGGGGCTCCTAAAGGGCGTCGCGGATCAGTGGGCAAGTCATGCAATGCGACCCGCCCCTGCCCCGGCCAAGTTCGGCGCCGGGGATGGTGATCACCTCGACCCCGGCCTTGCGCAGCAGGGTGTTGGAGTGGGTGTTCCGCTCATAGCCCACCACCACGCCGGGACCGATGCACAAGAGGTTATTGGCGTCATCCCATTGTTCGCGTTGCGATTCATAGGCATCGCCGCCAGTGGGCACCGTGCGCAGCGCCTTCAGGTCAAGCGCCTTCGCCACCACTTCAAGGAACGGGGCGGTTTCCGTGGTCACCTGGATGCCGCCCGCCTCATCGGGGCGCAGCGAGTAGGCTTGGATCGCGTCGGTCACCTCGGTGAACACCGTCACCAGATCGCGGTCGCAGAAGGTGAACACGGTATCAAGGTGCATGGCGCTGCGCGCACGCGGGAACTGGCAGGCGATGACCCGCGTCGCCGCACCTGCCGCAAACAGGCTGCGTGCCACCTGCCCTACCGCCTGCGGTGTGCTGCGTTCGCCCATGCCGATCAGCACCACGCCATTGCCCACCGGCATCACGTCGCCGCCTTCGAGGTTGGCCTGTCCGTGATCCACCAGCGGGTCGCCGAACCAGACCGGAAAGCCCGCATCGTTGAAATCGGGGTGAAAGCGGTAGATCGCGGCTATGTTCAGGGTTTCCAGCCGCCGGGCGGGCCAGAACATCGGGTTGATCGTGACGCCGCCATAAATCCAGCACGAACTGTCGCGGGTAAAGATCGTATTGGGCATCGGCGGCAGCAGGAAATCCTGCGCCAGCAGCATCGGCACCACGACGCCCGCTTCGGGGATCGGCAGTTCGCCCCGGCTCATGCCGCCGATCAGGATCGAGGACAACGGTTCGGCCGGCATCCCCATCAGGCAGGCATGCAGATCGGCGGCCAGACCCACGCCCACCGTATTGTCGGCGATCCGCGCATCGAGCACCCATTTGCGCGCGACCGGGTCCGCGAGCACCATTTCCAGCATCTGGCGCAAGAACACTACGTCGACGCCGCGTTCGCGCAGCATGTCGGTGAAGGTCATATGTTCGACGCGGGCCTGTTTGACCCAGATCACATCGTCGAACAACAGCGCCTCGCGGTTGGCGGGGGTCAGGCGGGCCATCTCTGACCCCGGACGATGGACGAGGACCCGGCGCAGCACGCCCGCCTCGGAATGAACGCCGTAAGTCAAGGTCATGGGGCAGCTCCGGCAAGGACGGCCAGCGCAAGCGCGGCCATGATGATGACGGTCAGGGCCAGCAGCAGCGGCCAGATGAAGCGCAGCCAGCGTTCATAAGGCACCCGGCCGATGGCCAGCCCCCCCATGACGACGGCAGAGGTGGGGGTGATCAGGTTGACCATCCCGCTGCCGGTGGCGAAGGCGGTGACGACCAGCTCGCGTTTGACGCCTGCGAAATCGGCGACGGGAGCGAGGATCGGCATCGACAGCACGGCCAGGCCCGAGGTGGAGGGCACGAAGAACGACAGCCCCACCTCGATCCAGTAGACAACCAGAATGAAGGCGGTGCGTGGAAGGCCGGTGATGCCGACCTCGGCTGCATGCAGGATGGTGTCGGTGATGTGCCCTGCGTCCATGATGACCACGATGCCGCGTGCCAGACCGATGATCAGGGCCACGCCCAGCAGGTCGCGCGCGCCGTTGACAAAGCTGTCGACCAGCTTGCCCTCGCCCAGCCTGCCCACGATGCCGATGACGACGGCGGCGATCAGAAACAGCCCGCTCATCTGCGCCATCCACCAGCCGCCCATCGAAACGCCCCAGATCATCACGCCGAACGTGGCGGCAAAGAGGATCAGCACGATCTGGTGCAGCCCGGTGAACTGCGCGGCCTCGGCCGGGGTTTCCTTGAGGAAATGCGCCTCGTTCGCCGCCTTCCTGTCGAACACCAGCGACCTCGACGGATCAGCCTTGACCCGTGCGGCATAGCGCATGACGAAGGCGACCGTGACCAGCCAGCAAACCGCCAGGATCGCCAGCCGCAGCACCAAGCCGTCGGCAAAGGTCACGCCCGCCGCATCCGAGGCGATCACCGTGGAAAACGCGTTGATGGTGGACCCCAGCACCCCGATGCCCGCACCCAGCAGGATGACGGCGACCCCTACCACCGCGTCATAGCCCGCTGCGATCATCACCGGAATGAGAAGGACATAGAACGCCAGCGTTTCCTCGGCCATGCCATAGGTCGTGCCACCCAGCGCGAACAGCGCCATCAGAAAGGGGATCATCCAGTTCTCGCGGCCCTTCAGCCCGGCCATGGCCCGCGCGATACCTGCGTCGATGGCCCCGGTGGCCGTCACCACTCCGATGAACCCGCCGATGATCAGCACGAACAGCGACACGTCGATCGCGTTGGCGGTGTATTCCACCGGGTCGTAGAATCCCGCGATCGGGGCAAGGATCACGTCAAAGACGCCCTGCGGTGTCGCCTCGGTGGGCGCAAAGCTGCCTGCGACGGGCACGTCCTTGCCCAGGGCATCCGAGGCGACCCGGGCATATTGTCCGGCCGGGATGATCCAGGTCAGCGCGGCGACGACGATGATGAGGGCGAAGAGGATGGTGAAGGCCGAGGGGAAGCGGAACCCCGGCGCGGGGCTGGTGGCGTCGTTATCGACGGTCATGGCTTTAGCTCCGCTGGTTGACCCGGCGTCGACCGGAATTCGGCAACATCCTGAGGGCGGTGTATCGGGGGAATCATCCCGCCGCCTTGATACGGATCAACGTACGGCAGACCGAACCCGGTCATGCTGACGCGACATGCCCCAGCGGAGTGCCCCCGATGCCTATCAGATGCCTGACGAAGATTTTGGCGAGCCTCGCGCTGAGCGCAACCGCCGCGATGGCCGACCCGCAGACCCTGCGCAACGGCGACGATCTGTTTCTTTCGGGGCTGTCGGCCACCGAAACCCTGACCGCCCCGCGCGATGTGCTGGCAGCGGGTGCCGCGGTCAGTCTGCGCGGCACGGTCGCGGCGGATACCCACGCCACCGGGTTTGACGTCGAGATCGAGGCCGCGACGGGTGGCAGCGTCTATGCGGCGGGTGCCACGGTCACGCTGCGCGGCGCCATCGGGCAGGACCTGAGCGCCACCGGTTTCACCGTGCGCACCACCCCCGAGGCGGTGACCACCGGCAATGCCCGGCTGTCGGGCGGCGTGCTGACGATCGAAGGCCCGGTGACCGGGGCCCTGACCGCTTCGGGCGGCGAGGTGGTGCTGAACGCGGCCATCGGCGGGGATGCGGTTCTGGCGGCCGGCAATCTGAGCTTCGGCCCGGAGGCGCGGATCGGCGGCACCCTGCGCTATTTCGCGTCCGCGCCGGTGGCGATCCCCGCCAGCGTCATAGCCGCCGATCGGGTGACCTTCGTCGAGACCAGGATGACGGAACGGTTGCGTGACATGCGCGACATGTTGGGGCGCGACAGATTTCCCGAGATGCCGGGGTTCATGTCGCTGTTCGCCGGATTTCTGGTGACGTTGGGCTTTCTGGCACTCGTCGGTGCTGCGTTTCTGGCGTTCCTGCCAAAGCCGGTCGAGACGCTGCGCCAGTCGGCGCTTGCCCGTCCGGGGCTTTGCCTCGTGGCCGGGTTTCTGGGCCTCGCCTGCCTGTTCGGGCTGATGCCGGTCAGTGCGATGACGATCGTCGGCCTGCCGCTGGTACCTTTTGTGCTGCTGGTGACGCTGGTCTTGTGGACGCTGGCCTACTTGTTGGCGGCCTATGTGCTGGCCCTGCGGCTGCTGGCCGCCCTTGGTGGACAGGCGGAACCCGGGCTCTGGGGGCGGGTCGGCGCGCTGGTTGCGGGGGTTGTCGTCGTGGCGCTGCTGAACTTCGTCCCGTTCCTCGGCTGGATGATCAACCTGACGCTGGTTCTCTGGGGGCTTGGCGCGATGGTGCTGATGTTGGCAGGGCGTTTTGCGGCCCCGACGGAAGCCCCCGTGATTGCGGCATGAGGGCGGCCCCCGGACCCGCAATGCCGCGATGACGTCGGGGCCGGAGGCATGACGTTCGCAGGCAGTCTTCTGCGCCGTGAAGTGGTGCCGTTCTATCTGGCGCTGCTCGCCCTGCTGGCGGTCACGTCGGCCGTCGATGCAGGGCTGCACCTGCCTGATCTGGTCTGGGTCGGGGAGTGGCTGGGCATTCCGGGGGTGCTGCTGATCTGCGGGTCGTTCGGCTATTCGCTGCGCAAGCGCAAGCTGATCAGTCCGGGCCGCCCCATCGCATGGATGCGGCTGCCTGAACGGATGGCCTGCGCCGGGTCCTTGCTGCTCATGGTCCACGCCGGTATCCACTTCAGCGCAGAGCCGGCCCGGCTCGCCATCGGTGCGATGCTGGTGAACTTGGCCAACGGGCTGACCGGCAAGGTCCTGCTGCGCCGGGCCGGGGTGCGGCTGGCCGCCACGACGCAACGGCTGCGCGATGAGGGGTTCGGCCCGCAGGCGCTGGAGGATCGGCTGTACTGGGACAGCCTGACTTACGACACGGTCAAGCAGTGGCGGGTCATTCACTCTCCGATCACGCTGGCCCTGCGCCGTGCCAGGACCTGCGCCTGTCGTCAGCGCGGTCACCTTCCGGGGGTGGTCATGAAACGCTGGTTTCTGACCTTGATCGCCGCCGCCCTTTTTGTCATCGTCGCGCTGGCCGTTGCCTGCTCTGCCGCAATGCTTGCCCCGGGCAAGCTGATCCCCGCCCATACCAGCCTTGCCGGGAATTGCTTTGCCTGCCATGCGCCGATGCAGAGGGCCGTCGCGACACGCTGCATCAGGTGCCACACTGTTGCCGACATCGGTCTGACGACGGTTGCAGGGTCTGCCCTGCCGCAAAGCCCGAACCTGCCTGCGTTTCGTCAGGGCCTCGCCGATACCGACTGCAGGGGGTGCCACACAGATCATCTGCCGGCCAGCCCGACGCCGGCCCGGAGCCGCACCTTTGTCCATGCCATGCTGCCCCCCGCTGCGGGGGCTGCCTGTTCCGGCTGTCATGCGCCGCCCGTCGATGGGATGCACGTCACACCTGTGGCCCAATGCAGCACCTGCCACACGCAAACCACCTGGGCTGCCGCTGCGATCAACCACTCCCGCTTCCTTGCGCTGACCGGCGAACATGATGCGGCCTGCACCTCGTGCCACACCACGGCGGGTGATTTCAGGCAGTACACCCGCTTTGGCTGCCACGCCCGTCAAGAGACGTCTTTCTTCCGCAAACATCTTGAGGAAGGCATCCGCAACATCGACAATTGCGCGGCCTGCCACCGCGACGCGCATGGCGCGGGCGGCGAGAGGGGCGCGGGCGAAGAAAGAGGCGAGGGCGGCGAGAGGGCCGAAGCCGGCGAGAGGGGCGAGGGCGGCAAGAGGGGCGAGGGCGGCGAGAGGGCCGAAGAGCGTGATTGACGCCGCTTTACCCAAGGCCGGGACAGCGTCAACCGCAGGCGGCTGGGCACCCCTTGCCACGTTCTTCGCGCTGGCCTTTGGTCTGACATGGGGGCCATTGGCCATTGCCACGCGGGGGGACATGGGGCAGGTCGGGTGGGGTGTCGTGCTGCTCCTGGTGTCGGCCTTTGGGCCGGGGGTTGCGGCGGTGGTGGCCGTGCTGGCATTCGAAGGCCGCGCTAAGTTTGGCCGCTGGATCGCGCGTTGTCTGCGCTGGCGGGTGGGGTGGGGCTGGGCTCTGCCGGCGCTGTTTCTGCCGCCGGTTCTGGTGGGGTTGGCGTTGGGTCTGAATGTGGCGACGGGCGGCACGCTGAGGGCCATCGGTCTGGACCGGCCTGCGCTGGCGCTGCTGGTGCATCTTGGCCTGACCATCGTGGCGGGCGGCCCCTTGGGAGAGGAGTTCGGCTGGCGCGGCTATGCGCTGCCTGCGCTGACGACGCGTATCGGGTGGCGGTGGGCGTCGGTGGTGTTGGGCGCGGTCTGGGCACTTTGGCATGTGCCGTTGTTCCTGATGCCCGGCACGGTACAGGCCGATCCGCCGATGACGGTGTTTGCGGCAGGCACGGTGGCCTTGTCGGTGATCCTCGCCCGATTGTCGGTGCAGACCGGGTTCAGCGTTCTGCCGGCCATCGTGCTGCACGCCTCGGTCAACTGGACCTATGAGATGTTGCCGGTGATGCCGGTGGCGGGGGACATGCGGGTCTATCTGATCGTCAATGCCCTGATGGTCCTGACCGCCGGGGTCGTGCTGTTGTTGCCGGGGCCACCTGAAGGCACGCAAGGCAATCCCCGATGATGTTGATCTACGCCCTGCAAACGGCCCTGTCGCTGGCGGTAATTTTTTGGCTGGTCAGCCTGCCGCTGCGCAGCAGGGCGGGGTTCTGGATGCTGGGTCTTGCGGCTGTGCTTCTGACGCTCTTGGAAGCCCTGCAGGGGGTCCGGGGGTTTCTGCCCTGGTGGGTGCCGTATCTGATGGCAATGATGCTGGTGGGCGCAGTCGCGTTCCGCCTGATCCGGGCACCAGCCCGAGCCGGGTTGCCCTTCGGGCCGTTCGGGTGGTTGAGCCTTGCGATCCTTGTAGGGATTGCCGGATTGAGCGGGGCACAATCCAGCGAGAGCCTCCGGGCCAGGCAGATGCCATCGGGGCCGTTCATCGAACTTGCCTGGCCGCTGGGCCCGGGGATCTTTCTGGTGGCCGATGGCGTGGCGGCGTCGATCAATGCCCATTCGGCCGTTCTGGACTCGGTGCAACCGCTGGACGCGGGCTTTGGCGGGTCAGGCTATGGGCTCGATCTGATCGCCGAGAACCGCTGGGGTATTCGCGCCCCCACGGTGATGCCCGCCGAGCCGGCGCGCCATGCGATCTTCGGCACTCCGGTTCTGGCCACCAGCGCGGGTCAGGTTCTGCTGGCAGTCGACGGCCGTCCGGATTTGCCGGTTTCCGAGAAAGACGAAGGGCATCCGGCGGCAGGTAACCATGTCCTTTTGCGATGCGGCGGCTTTGACATCCGGCTGGGCCATTTCCGGCAGGGATCGCTGCGGGTCGCGGTCGGGGATCGCCTGATCGTCCGGCAACAGATCGGCGACACCGGAAACCCAAGCGAAAGCGCCGAGCCGCATCCGCACATACACGCCCGGACGCCGGGAACACCGGAGAACCCGTTCTCGGGCACCCCGGTTCCGATCCGCCTTGAGGGCCGGTTTCTGGCCCGCAACGACCTTGTCGAGACCGGGGCGCTTCCCGGTCCGACCAACCCTTGAGGGGAACGGAATGGACATGCAGGCATGGATCCTGATCGCGCTGGCCACACTGGCTGTTCTTCTTGTCGGGCTCGCCGTTCCTGGCGTGCGGCGGTCGATCACGGCAAGGCAGGCAATGATCGCGGGGCCGGTTGCCGCGGTTACCCCGGAACCTGACCGCCGCGATGACAGCAAGGCACAGGTCGATACCGGCCTGACGGCGGGCGAGGCGGCGGCGCGGCTGCTGGCCGAGGGGCCGAACGAGTTGCCGCACGCGCAGCGTCGCTCGCCGTTCCGGATCGTGCTGGACGTGCTGCGAGAGCCGATGCTGGCGCTGCTGCTGGCGGGGGGGGTGGTCTATCTGTTGCTGGGCAGCCGGGAGGAGGCGGTGATCCTGCTGGCCTTCGCCTGCATGTCCATCGCCATCACGGCGGTGCAAGAGGCGCGGACCGAACGGGTGCTGGACGCGCTGCGCGACCTGACCAGCCCGCGCGCCCTGGTGATCCGCGATGGCGCGCGCCTGCGGATTGCGGGGCGCGAGGTGGTGCGGGGCGATGTGATCGTGCTGTCGGAAGGCGACCGGGTGCCTGCGGATGCGCGGCTGATCACGGCCAACGGCTTGTCGGCGGACGAATCGCTGATGACCGGCGAGGCGGTGCCGGTGCGCAAGAAAGCGGGTGCAGCGGATGCCCAAAGACCGGGCGGCGAGGATCAGCCGCAGGTGTATTCCGGCACTTTGATCGTGGGTGGGTCGGCTTTGGCCTGTGTGACGGCCACGGGTGCTGCCAGCGAGATCGGGCGGATCGGCAAGAGCCTGACCCAGATCGAGGTCGAAACGCCCCATCTGCAACGCCAGATGCGGGGGTTGGTGCTGGCCATGGGGGGGGTCGGCATCGGGGTCAGTGCGCTGGTCGTGGGGCTGTACGGCGTCTTGCGCGGCGGCTGGCTGGATGCGGTGCGGGCGGGCATTGCGGTCGGGATGGCGATGCTGCCCGAGGAATTCCCGATGGTGCTGGCAGTGTTCATGGCGATGGGGGCGTGGCGGATTTCCAAGGTGCGGGTGCTGACGCGGCGCGCATCGGCGATCGAAACCTTGGGGGCGGCGAGCGTGCTGTGCACCGACAAGACCGGGACGCTGACCGAAAACCGCATGACGATTGCGGCCTTGCGGCTGACTGATGGCACGGCGCTGCGGGTGGCGACGGCGGCGCCATTGCCTGCGGGGTTCCGCGAGTTGGCGGCGGCGGGGGTAATGGCCTCGGCCCCCGAGCCGTTCGACCCGATGGAAAAGGCGTTTCACACCCTGGCCGAGGCCGATCTGCAGGCGGGCGAAGGCCTGCCGGGGGCTGGCCGGGACCTGATCCGCAGCTATCCCTTGTCCGCCGATCTGCTGGCGATGTCGCAGGTCTGGTCGGCGCCTGACGGTCTGGCTGTGGCCGCCAAAGGCGCGCCCGAGGCGATGGCCGGGCTGTGCAAGCTGACCCCCGATCAGCGCGCCGCCCTGACGGCGCATGTCGAGGCGATGGCCCGCGACGGGTTGCGCGTGCTGGCGGTGGCCGAGGCGGCCTGGCCTGCGGGCGACCTGCCCGAAGCGCAAACCGGTTTTGCCTTTCGGATGCTGGGCCTTGTCGGGCTGGCCGACCCCTTGCGCGCTTCGGTCCCTGCGGCGGTGGCCGAGTGTCGTGCGGCGGGCATCCGCGTCATCATGATCACCGGGGACCATCCCGCAACCGCCCGCACCATCGCGCAGCAGGCCGGTTTGCCGGGTGACGAGGTGCTGACCGGCGACGATCTGGCAGCGATGAACGATGCAGCCCTGGCCAAGGCGGTGGGGACCGTCACGATCTTTGCCCGCATCCTGCCCGAACAGAAACTGCGCATCGTCAATGCGTTGAAGGCGGCTGGGGCGGTGGTCGCCATGACCGGCGACGGGGTGAACGACGCACCCAGCCTCAAGGCGGCCAACATCGGCGTCGCGATGGGCGGGCGTGGCACCGACGTGGCGCGCGAGGCGGCAAGCATCGTTCTGCTGGACGACGATTTCGGCTCCATCGTCACCACGGTCCGGCTGGGTCGCCGCATCTATGACAACCTGCGCAAGGCGATGAGCTTCATCCTTGCCGTGCATGTGCCGATTGCGGGGCTGGCGCTGATGCCGCTTCTGTTCGGGATGCCGCTGCTGTTCGGCCCGGTGCATATCGCATTTCTGGAGATGGTGATCGACCCGGTCTGTGCGCTGGTCTTCGAGGCCGAAGAAGAGGAAGACGGCGTGATGCGCCGCCCGCCGCGCCCTGCGACCGAGCCGCTGTTTTCCTGGCCCACGGTGGTGTGGAGCCTGGTGCAGGGGCTGGCGGTGCTGGGGGCGGCGGGGTCGGCTGCATGGTTCGCGCCGGGCCATGGGCTGGACGGCGATCAGGTGCGCGGGCTGACCTTTGCCACGCTGGTGTTCGGCATCGTGGCGCTGATCCTGATCGACCGCTCCGCCTCGAACTCGATCCTGTCGGCGGTGCTGCGGCCCAACCGCGCGCTGGCCGTGGTGCTGCCGGTGGTGGGGGCGCTGCTGGCGCTGACCTTCCTGTGGTCCCCGGCGCGCGATCTTTTCGGGTTCGGGGTGCTGACGGGGTGGTGGCTGGCCCTGCCGCCTTTGGCGGGGGTGGCGATCCTTCTGGTGCTGGAGGCGCTCAAGCCCTTGTGGCGCATGGCCCTTCCCGCAGGTACACTGCCGCACAGCACATTTCCGAAAGGAGAGCCCGCGTGACAAAAGACCCCTACGAGACGCTTGGCCTGCAAAAAACCGCCACCGAGGCGCAGATCAAGGCGGCGTTCAAGAAACTGGCGCGCAAGTTTCACCCCGATCTGCGCCCCGGCGATGCGGCGGCAATCGCCCGGTTCAAGGAGATCACCGCCGCCAACGACCTGTTGAAAGACCCGGAAACCCGCCGCCGCTTTGATGCAGGCGAAATTGACGCCACCGGGGCTGAAACAAGGGCCGAACGCCCGCAGCAACCCTTTTACCGCGACTATGCCGAAGGGCCGGGCCATGCCGCACAGGACGGTTTTGCTGACAGTGCGATGATGGAGGAGTTTCTGGCCCGCGCCTTTGGCGACCAGCGTGGCGGGGCGCGCGAACCGCTGCGCGCGCGGGGGCAGGATGTCAGCTATAGCGTTTCCGTGGCCTTTCTGGATGCCGCCAACGGGGCGGCGCGGACCATTACCCTGGCCGAAGGCAAGACACTGCAAGTCACGATTCCCGAAGGTGCCGAGGATCGCCAGATGCTGCGGCTGAAAGGCCAGGGCAGGCCCGGCTATGGCGGTGGACCGCCCGGCGACGCCTATGTCGAGTTGCACATTCAGCCCCATGCCTACTTCCAGCGCAAGGACGACAACATCCACGTCGATCTGCCCGTCACGCTGCGCGAGGCGGTGCTGGGGGGGCGCATCGACGTGCCCACGGTGTCTGGCACGGTGGTGATGACGATACCCAAGGGCTCTAACACCGGCACCGTCCTGCGTCTGCGCGACCGTGGCCTGCGCAACCGCAAGACCGGCCAGCGCGGGCACCAGTTCATTGCGCTGAAGGTCGTGTTGCCCGCCGCCGCCGAGCCGGACCTGGTCGCCTTTCTGGAAGGCTGGACGCCGAAACACCCCGACACGCCGCGCAAGGAGATGCTGACATGATCCGACTGGAGGATCTTCTGGCCACGACCGAGGGCCTGCGTCCCGACGACCTCGCCCGCTGGATCGCTGCTGCTCTGGTAACCCCGCACGAGGAGGCCGGGGAGGCGCTCTTCAACGCGCCCGGCCATGCCCGGGTGCAACTTCTGTGCACGCTGCGCTACACGCTGGACATCGAGGAGGAGACGCTGCCGGTGGTGCTGTCGCTGCTCGACCAGCTTTACGCGACGCGGGCGCAGTTGCGGGCATTGGCGGCGGCGGTGATGGCGCAAGACGCGGGGGTGCAGCAGGGCATCGTGGCGGCGATGGGTGCCGATCAGGAAGCGATGCCATGACCCTGCTGCAACGGGGTGTCGATCCTGCCCGTGCGGACGGGGTGGACGATGCAGACCGGCGCCCGACAGTCTCGCTGGCTGAGACCGGTTGAATGCAGACCGAACCGGGCCTGCGCCTGGATCGGCAGTCTGGCCGAACTGCCCTGAGTGTCGCAGGCGTTCCTGCATCGCCTGCCATTGCGCTGACGGACGATCGACGCGGCAACCCTGTCTGGCGGTGCAGGCGGAGGGACGCTGCCGCCGAGGTGAGCCTGACCTGCGATAGGCATGGCCATCGGGTGGGCATGACCGCGACGGGCCAGAGGCGGCCTGGCTACAGGGAAAGATGACAGGGTGACGGGCCGGATGACAGATCGCCCGCTCAGCCCTGAAACAGCGGAAAGCTGACGCCAAGCGCCCATGCCAGCACCACGCCCAGGGCCAGGCCCGCTGACAAGGACCCGGATCGGACCGCCACATCCCGCCCCATGGTTCCGAACACCAGATAGAACAGGATCATCACCGGCGCGATCAGTATCAGAAAGAACAGCGCTTCGAAATCCAGCGCGACCGCCAGCCCGAGCGACAGCACAAACCCGGCCCGGATGGCCAGCCGCCTTGGTGCTGACGCCTGCGCGGTCAGCATCGCATCCGCCAGCATGTACGGAACGGCGCCGACCAGCATGACGGCAATGATCCACAACCGCCCCGCCGTCGGCCAGAAATTCGCGGCATAACGATCAAGAGCCAGGCCGACGATCGCACACCAGACCAGCAGCACCGCAAAAGCGGGCCATGAAAACCGGCGGTGGAGCAGGCCCCAGCCCCACAGCAGGGCCAATTGCAGGAGGCCGTAAACCAACAGATGCAGCCCCAGATAATCAGCCACCAGAACCGGCAGGAAACCGGGGTTCAAGGGAACCGCGACCAGTGGTGCCAGAATTGCCGGTGCGATGACCAGACCGGCGATTTGCGTTGCACCTGGTCGCGCCGGTGCGTCTGCCTGCACCGGCAAGACGGCGGTCATGCGCCGGAAGATCAACACCAGCCCGAACACCAGCCCCAAGATGGCCCAGCCCGTCGGCGGGATCGCCACGCCGGATGTGCGCCCGTAGGCCTGGTCCAGCCAGTCGACCGCCTCACGCCGCCCGGACCGGCTGTGCAGGACCGACACATGTTCGGTAAAGGGTGCCACGACCGCACGCCGCCGCACGTCCCCGTTGCCGGCAGTGGTGCCTTCGAGTGCCCCGGGCTGAACCATCTGCAACGCCTGTCGCGCAAAGGCCCGCAACTGCGGCTCCCACGCGCCCGAGATCAGCAGCAGATCCCGAGGGCTTGTTGCGTCGATATTGTTGGAAAAGGCCGAGACCAGCACGACCGGGCCGATATCGCCCGGCCCCCCCGCCAACCGCTCTGCCGCCACCCGCACCAGAATGTCCGTGGCCATCGAATGGCCCAGCAGGGCCACCTTGCCGCTGTCGGTCGTCACGCCATCAATCACCTGCGCCGTCTGCTCGACCAGCAGCCGCGTCGTCCCGTCGGCCGAGGCGACATCGCCCGACATCGGGGCCGGATGCCGCCCATGACCAAGGAATTCAAACACAAAAACCCGATACCCCGCCTGCGCCAACGGCAGCGCATATCCCTGCATCATCTGCTCGGATCCGGCAAAGCCGTGCGCGATGACAGCGACCGGGCCATCCGCGCCCGGCCGCGCATATCCGGTGACCGGGGTCTGCCCGATCGCAAAGCGCCGGATCTCGACGCCCGAACGGGCGAATTCCAGCACGCCAAGCGAGAGCACGATCATCACCACGGCCAGATATGCTCTCAACGTCCTGCCTCCTGCGGGTGGGTGTCTTGTCCCCGGGCTCGGGCATTTGATGCCATCTTTCCGGGACCCGGTGAATAGAGAAATATAGTCCGGCACCAGGCAGATTGCCCTGAACCCGGCCGCAGCCCGCCCGGCCCGCCGAGGGATCGAGCGGGGGAGCGTTCGGGATTGTCGGCTTGCGGACGGGTTCTGGCGGCTGTTTTCCGGCGCGGCGGGACGGGTCACGGGCCGGATGAAGCGGTGGAGGGACAGGTTTGCTGTCTGATCCCTGGCCTTGCCGGTGCAATCCTGTCCTTTCGGATCAGGACCGCCCCCGGGCCGCCGGACTTCGTGGAGAACACGGCAGCCCGGCGCACCGACGACCCTGGGGACGTCAAGGCCGATGGAGCCCGGACCGAGGCGCGAACCCTTGCACCCACGTCCTTCACCGCGTTCGGTTCGCCGGACCGCTCAGGTCAGCGATGACCATTCCGGTTGCGGCAATGACCAGCGCGCAAAGCACAGCCTTCGATACCGTTTCCATCGTTCCCTCGATCAGCAGCGCATGGACCACGCTTCCCGCGACGATCACCGCTCCGAGGGCCGTGTGAGCGAGACGCCAGGTGCGCGGACGCAGACGCAGACGGCCGCGAAGCAAGGCGAGAAGTGCCGAGGCGAAGACGGCCCACATGGCGATAACGCCCCAGACAGAGAACGGCGTCGGCGAGACAAGCAGAAGTGCGTCGATCACGTCCGGCGGGCTGGTGATCCAAAGGGCTGCAACGTGGATCACCACCGCCGCGACCAGAGCGCCTCCGACCCAGCGATGCACCCGCCGTCCGCGCTTGGGCGAGAGTCCCGGCAAGGTTCCCCTTGCCAGCAGAGGCTGCATCAACAAGGCCGCCATCGCGACTATCCCTGCGAACCCCGCCAGAATATAGACCGGGTCGCGCCAGGCAAGCAGCGGGCTTGTCGCCGCAGCCGCGATCGGAACGACAACGGCGGTCGCGACAGCAGCCCAGATCAGAACCCTGCGGGCGTTCATGGACCTGTAGGCACCCACTTCGGTCAGACCGGCAGAAGGACGAAGTCCGCGCTGAGGCTGGTGTCGCTTGCACTTGCCATGACCGGACGAAGGAAGACGGTTTCGAAGGCAGCATCGTCATAGGCAAGATGGGCATGGGGTTGGCCGAACGCCGGGACGATCTGCGGCATCTCAAGCCGAAACGCCCCATTCGCGTCCGTCAGAGTGGCACCATGGCTTTGCGGGTCCCGCTCGTGACCTTCGGTCGTGTGCGCCCAGATCTGGATGCGCTGGCCTGCAAGCAGAGCAGCGTCGCCTGCACGACGCACGGTGCCTGTCATCCAGAAGCCTCCGCCGCCGATCCGATCCACGATCGGCGCGCCGGGGCGGTAATTGTTGGCCCCGCCCCGCATCGAGGGCGTCGCCGCAAGGCCTTGCGCGCGGGCGGGCAGCAGAAGGCCGGTCGCCACGACTGCGCCGGCGGCGGCCAAAAGGGTGCGGCGGGTGGGGAAGGTTTTGATCGTGTTCGGGTATTCCATTTGTCTTTTCCCTCGGGTTGGATGGGCTGATGGTGTCTGTGACGTTTCATGAAGCGACGCTGTATCCGGCATCGGCCAGCCGGCCGCGGCTCTGCACCGGTGGCGAATGCGATCATTCCCCTCGGTATCTCAGCCAGATGTGTTGTTTCGCGACTTTCGTCACTTGCCTTTCGTCACATTTTTGGCATTGGCATTCAACCGCCGCAGGCAGGTGGATCGCGAGCGGGATCTCCCGGCCGGCGGCTGGAACGGGGCGTCGCACGCCGGACACGGACCGGCGTCGCCTATCCGGCGGGGCAGGATTGCCCTGATGGCTCCGCTGGCCGCCGGTACGTGCTGCACCGCCCGGCATTCATTTTCCCCTCCGCGCCGCTTTTCAATCGCGCCGGCCGGCCCTATAAGTCCCCGACCGACCAGGAGAGTGTCGATGCGCAAGGCCCAGGTCACCCGCAGGACTGCAGAAACCGCGATCACGGTGTCGGTTGATCTCGATGGCAGCGGGATCAGCGCCTGTGCCACCGGAGTGGGGTTTTTCGACCACATGCTTGATCAACTGGCGCGCCACGCGATGATTGACATCACGTTGACGGCCGAAGGCGACCGGCACATCGACGACCACCACACGGTCGAGGATTGCGGCATCGTCCTGGGGCAGGCGCTCGCCCTGGCTTTGGGCGACAAGCGCGGCATCCGGCGCTATGGCGACGTACGCGTTGCGATGGACGATGCGCAGGTGGCCTGCGCGATCGACCTGTCGGGGCGGCCGTTTCTGCTGTGGAACCTGCCGTTTCCCACGGCAAAGATCGGCAGTTTCGATACCGAACTGGTGCGCGAGTTCTTTCAGGCGCTGGCGGTGCATGGCAGCCTGACGCTGCATGTCGATCTGGTTCACGGCATCAACAGCCACCATCTTGCCGAGGCGGCCTTCAAGGCGGTGGCCCGCAGCCTGCGCAACGCTGCAGAGCCGGACCCGCGCCGGGCTGGCGCGGTGCCGTCGACCAAGGGCGTGTTGTGAGCGGGACGGTTCTGGTCGATTACGGCTCTGGCAACCTGCATTCGGCTGAAAAGGCATTTCAGCGGATGGCGGGCGATGCGGGGGGCGGCCCGGTCAGGGTGACGTCGGACCCTGACGAGGTAGCGCAGGCCGACCGGATCGTGCTGCCGGGCGACGGGGCGTTTCCGGCCTGCCGGCGGGCGCTTGGCGCGCAGGAGGGCCTGTACCAGGCTGTCGAGGAAGCTGTAACCCGGCGTGGCGTCCCGTTCCTTGGCATCTGCATCGGCATGCAGATGCTGGCCGATGTCGGGCGCGAATTCGCCGACACCCCCGGGTTCGGCTGGATCGGCGGCGAGGTGGTGCGCATCGTGCCCGACACCCCTGCGCGCAAGGTGCCGCATATGGGGTGGAACGATCTGGTGATCGACCAGCCCCACCCGGTGCTGGTGGGGATTGCCACCGGCGACCATGCCTATTTCGTGCATTCCTATCAGTTCCGGGTGGCCGACCCTGCCTGCCTGCTGGCGCATGTCGACTATGCCGGTCCGGTCAGCGCGATCATCGGGCGCGGCAATGTCATCGGCACCCAGTTTCACCCCGAGAAAAGCCAGCAGACGGGTCTGCGGCTCATCTCGAACTTTCTCGGCTGGCGGCCTTAGGCGGCCGGTCTTGCGTCAGCCGGGCGGTGCAGGGAACACGGTTGCCCTGCGCTGACCCTTCGCGTTTGGCCGGTTGCCGATCCTGCGCCGCTCATCGGGTCACAAGTGGCCATCGCGGCAGCCGCCCGTCAATTGCCAGCAACCCAAGGGCAATCAAGCCAGATCCCGCCAGATGTTCGGCGCGCAGATGCTCGCCCGGCACCCCCACCCCCAGCACCGTGGCACTGACCGGATACAGAAAGGTGACCGGTGCAGTGCTGGTGGCCCCGTTCCAGGCGAGGATGCGAAAGAAGATCAGACAGGCCAGCGCGGTTGACAGCGCCGCCATGCCGACCATGGCCAGCACCGGGGTCTGGCCGGGGTCTGGCCGGGGTCTGGCCGGGGTCTGGCCGGGGTCTGGCCGGGGTCTGGCCGGGGTCTGGCCGGGTGCGGGCCGGGGTCGGGCCGCAGTCGGGCCGGGTGCGGGCCGGCTGCAAGGCCGGTCGATCAGCAACCGGACGGGTGCAAGCACCAGGGTCGAGCAGACCAACGGGCCGAACGCCGTCGTCATTGGTGCCACCCGCATCCGGCGGAACCGCCGACCCCGGACCCCGGCCAGACCATAGGACAGCGCAGCCCCCAGACAGGCGAGTTTGGCCCACAGATCGCCGGTGGCCCCTGCCCCCGACAGCGTCACCACCACGCCGCCAAATCCAATGGCAAGACCGGCCAGCAGGGTGGGGCCGGCCTTTTCGTCACCGGTTGCCAGATGCGCCACGATCACGGTGAACAACGGCGTCGTGGCGTTCAGGATGGCGGCGAGACCGGCCGTGACCCGGCCCTGCGCCAGCACGAACAGCGTGAAGGGGACAATGTCGTTCAGCAGCCCCATCCCGGCAATGCACCCCAAACCGCACGGCCACTTGGCCATGCCCCGCCGGTCAGGGCCAATGCTGCCGCGAGGATCGCTGCGGCCAGCGCCACCCGGCTGAACACGATTGTCACCACCGGCCGACCGGTCAGCGCAGGTTCGATAAACAAGAACGATCCACCCCACAGTTCCGCCCCACACTACGGACAGGATCGCAGGCAACAGCCAGTCCTTGGCGGACATCGGGACCCTCACGCGTTGCGACCCGGTCTGCCCGGATCGGGCAGCGGGCGCGACCCCGAAGGCGCGGTTTACCAGACCCGCTGCCAGGTGCCGCCGTCGCGGCAAATGCCCATCACGCAGCCCTTGACGGCCAGTGTATCGCCGGTCATCTGCATTTCCGAATTATAGGTCTTGTCGCGATCGGGCGACCAGACCTTGCCATCGTCGTAGGCCCCGTTGCCGTAGGCCACCATGTCCCAGATGATCCGCTTGCCGACGTTGGGGCTGTCGATCTCGGCTCCCGACCCGTCGAAGGCCTTGACCAGCGTGCCGCAGATCGCCGGACCGCAGGCCTTGACGCTGACATGGCCGAAGTTGCCGTTGTCGTCCGGTTTGGTTTTCCAGACGCCTTCGACCGGATCGGCCAGCGCCGCCGCTGCCGCAAGGCTGATGGCAAGGCCGAGTGCGAGTGTTTTCATGGTGTGATCCTCCCTGCGCCGGATCATTTGCGAGGAACGGGCGGTATGGCAAGTGTGACGTCAGGTCGGGTCGCCGGTCTTGGCAAAGCGGGCGTCGCGTGTCAAAGACCGCGCTGACCGGAATGGAGCCTGCCCCGTGATCCTGTATCCCGCGATCGACCTGAAAGATGGGGCCTGTGTGCGGTTGCTGCGCGGCGACATGGCGCAGGCCACGGTGTTCGGCCTTGATCCGGCGGCGCAGGCGGCGGCGTTTGCGCGGGCGGGGGCCGGCTGGCTGCATCTGGTCGATCTGAACGGGGCCTTTGCCGGCGCGCCGGTGAACGGCGCGGCCGTGCGGGCCATTCTGGCCGCCGTCACGCTGCCCTGCCAGTTGGGCGGCGGCATTCGCGATCTGGGCACGATCCGGATGTGGCTCGAGGCGGGGCTGGCGCGGGTCATCCTCGGCACCGCAGCGGTCGAGGATCCGGGCCTGGTGCGGCAGGCAGCCCGGATGTTTCCGGGGCAGGTGGCGGTCGGGATCGACGCGCGGGCCGGCAGGGTGGCCACCCGGGGCTGGGCGGTGGCCAGCAACGTCGGTGCCACCGACCTCGCCCGCCGGTTCGAGGATGCCGGAGTGGCGGCGATCGTCTATACCGACATCG